>Ga0209425_10004409_pt1 | contig 14340 bp, 13 predicted proteins | sample COG_05_FD_184749 | JGI IMG/M metagenome (GOLD analysis project Ga0209425, IMG submission 184749) | Pelagic Microbial community sample from North Sea - COGITO 998_met_05 (SPAdes) (version 2) | ecosystem: Environmental > Aquatic > Marine > Neritic zone/Coastal water | place: Helgoland, sampling... | reverse complement strand
CCACGTTGATAGGCTGGATGTGGAAGCGCAGTAATGCGTGCAGCTGACCAGTACTAATAGCTCAATTGGCTTGATTTATGCACTGAAAAAAATTTTTGAGTAATTTGTATTATATTAAATATTATTATTAATGATTTTTTTATAAATATTTTAAAGATCAATTCTTACATAACTAAATTGAATGTGTATTTTCTATAATTGATACTGTAAAACCTTCTAAGGTTTAAATGAAAAGTAAAAATATTTGGAACGGAAAATTTGGCCCTTTATTAATTGCTGAAATTGGAGGTAATCATGAAGGAGATTTTAACTATGCTAAAAAGTTGGTAAAGCTTGCAATTTCTTCTGGTGTTGATGTTGTAAAACTACAAATTTATCAGGGAGCAAATCTAGTTAGCCCTATTGAGTCAAATAAAAGATTTAAACATTTTAATAAATTTGAACTTACCAAAGAACAACATATTGCTCTCGCAAAAATGTGTCTCAAAGCTAAAGTTTTTTATTTAGCCTCTGTTTGGGATAAAAACAGCTTACTCTGGATAGACAAATATTTAAAATTTTATAAAGTAGGATCTGGAGATTTGACTGCTTATCCTATTTTATCTGAATTAAGTAAACGTGGAAAACCAATGATATTATCAACCGGTTTATCCAAACTTTCAGAAATTAAAGATTCTATAAAATTTATCAGAAGTCAGAATAAAATTTATAAAAAAAACCATTATCTATCTTTACTTCAGTGCACATCGTCATACCCAACTCCAGATGATGAGGTAAATTTGAATGTGATTCAAAATTTAAAGAAGTACACAAATCTTAATATAGGTTATTCTCACCATAACAAAGGCGATTTAGCTCTTATTTCAGCTTATTTATTAGGAGCCAAAATTTTAGAGTTTCATTTTACTGATACTAGAAAAGGAAAAATATTTAGAGATCACAAAATTTCTTTGACACCAATTGAGACTAAACTTCTTATTAACAAAATCAAAAAGATCAATTTACTTTTAGGAAAAAAAAAAAAATTACCAACAAAGTCGGAAATAAGAAGTAAACATTTAAAGACTTTTAGAAGAGCCGTATATCTTAATAAAGATTTAAAAAAAGGTACGATTATAAAAGACAAAGATATTATATGTCTGCGACCAAATCATGGAATTGATGCAAGAAATTACAAAAAATTAATTGGTAAAAAGATTTCCAAAAATTTTAAAGCTTTTTCAAAATTGAGTTGAAAATGGAAAATTTTGTTACTATTTACATTACAAATCATAATTATAGTAAATATCTTAAAAAATCCATTCAAAGTGTCTTAAATCAAAGTTATAAAAAAATTTTATTAATTATCATAGATGATAATTCAAAAGATAATTCTAAGGAAATTTTAAAAGATTATCAAAAGAATGAAAAAATTAAAATTTTTTTAAATAAAAAAAATAAAGGCTTAATTAAATGTGCAAATTTAGCTTTAAAGAATTCCAAAGGAAAATATATTATGAGATTAGATGCTGATGATTATTTATCTAAAAACGCAATTAAGTATCTAATAAATAATATTAAAAATAAAAAAAAAACAATGATGATTTTTCCAAATTTTTTTAAAATTAGTGAAAAATCTAAGATTATTTCTAAGTATAAATATCAAAGCAAATCAAAATACAGTTTATACGATGAGCCTGCTCATGGGGCTTGTTGTTTAATAAATACGAATTTTTTAAAAAAAATAGGTGGTTATAACGAGCTTTTTGATAGACAGGACGGACATTATTTGTGGTATTCAATTTTATCTAGAAAAAAAAACATATGTCATATAAACAAATTTCTTTTCTACTATAGGATGCATCAACATAATTTAAGTAAACAAAAAAAGAAAATTTTATTGACTAGATTGAGAATTATTAATTTTTTTTTAAAAAGGAATTTATTTATTGAAGAATTTAATTACCAAAAAAATATGACAAAAAAGAAACTTGATTTAACTAAATGAATTATCAAAAAAAATTAAAAGATAAAATTAAAACAAAAAAAGCTGTTATTTGTGTAATTGGTCTTGGTTACGTAGGAAGTGAATTATTAAAAAAATTTGACTTAGAAGGTTTTAAAACAATTGGAATAGATATAGATATTAAAAAAGTTAAAAAACAATTTAAAAAGAAAAGTCTCATCTTAACAGACAACTACAAAAATATTAATAATGCAGATGTAATCATTCTAGCTTTACCAACACCATTGAAAAAGAATTTAGAACCAGATCTTTCATGTATAGAGAGTTGCATGAAAAGTATGGAAAAATATTTAAAAAAAGGTCAACTAATTTCATTAGAAAGCTCTTCTTATCCTGGTACAACAGAAAAATTAATTGCTAATAAACTTTTAAAGAAAAGTTTTATCTTATCAAAAAATTTTTTCCTAGTTTATTCACCTGAAAGGATAAGCCCTGAATTAAAAGTAAAATCATCCAAAAAAGTAAAATACGGTTTATTTAATACACCTAAAATATGTGCTGGTTATTCAAATAAATGTTTGGAGTTAGGAAATTTGTTATACAAAAATATTACAACATCAGTAGTACAATCAAAAAATATAAAATCAGCAGAGACATCAAAGATGGTAGAAAATATTTTTAGGTCAGTGAATATTGCTTTGGTGAACGAGCTGAAAATGTTTTTAAATAAAATCAATATTGATATTGATGAGGTGTTAGATTTAGCAGGAACAAAGCCTTTCGGATATACATCATTTAGTCCAGGACCTGGATTTGGAGGACATTGTATTCCAATAGACCCTTATTATTTATATTGGCTTGCTAAACAAAAAAATTTTGATTTAAAATTTATAAAAACAGCTGGTGAAATAAATAGAAAAGTAACAAGTTGGATTACAAATAAAATAATATCTTTTATTAAAAAGAATAAAATAAAACTCATTAAAAATAAAATTTTAATACTTGGAGTTGCATATAAAAAAAATATAGATGACACAAGAGAGTCCCCAGGATTAATAATTGCTAATAAACTTAAAAAATCAGGCTTTGATTTTGATTATTCAGACCCGCATGTAAAAAAAATAAATTTTGAAGGTATAATTAAAAAAAGTAAAAATCTTAACAAAAATTTATTTAAAAAATATCCAGTAGTCGTTTTGGTAACAGATCATAAGACTTTTAATTATAATTTAATTTCAAAAGAAGCTAAGTATATCTTCGACTCAAGGAATATAATCAACAATAGAAAAAAAAATTATTTTAAAGTTTAGCTATTACAATGCAGAGCCAAGCTATTTTAATATTTGCCAGGACAAATTCAAAAAGATTGCCAAGCAAAGTTTTAAAAAAAATTATTCTAAACAAAACATTACTTGAAATTATTTTATTAAGATTAAAAAAATTTTTAAAAATAAATATAATCGTTTGTACTTCAAATTTAAAAAAAGATGATAAAATAGTAAAAATTTGTAAAAGGAATAAAATTAAATATTTTAGAGGTGATCTCAATAATGTTTTTAATAGAACAATAAATTGCTTAAAAAAATATAAATTGAAATCATTTATTAGAATAAATGCTGATAGACCTTTTGTTGATTTTGATGAAATAAAAAAGATACTTAAAGTGAGTAGAAAAAAAAAATTTGACATAATAACAAACAATATTAAAGATAATTGTCCAAAAGGCTTAATTTGTGAATTAGCAAAATCAAAAATTTTTTTTGACATTAATGAAAAAAAATTAACTAACAGTGAAAAAGAGCACATTTTTGATTATTTTTATAAAAATAAAAAATCTTATAAATTTCATTATTTAAAAAACAAATTATATAAAAAAAATAAAAAGATAAATTTTAGTATTGATAGTTTAGCAGACTTGAATAGGGTTAAAAAAATTTATAAAATTTTAGATAATATATACACTCCAACAAAAAAAATTTTATTATTGAAAAATGAAAAAAAATTATAATCTAAATTGGCATAATTGTAGTAATAATAATTTTAAACTATTATTTAATTACAAAAAAAGACCAAAAAATGAAAAAAAATATGACATCATTGGAAAATATAAAAGACATTTTTATCAATGTAATATTTGTGGTCATATTTATGGTAGACATTTTTTTAAAATAAAAGAAATCTATAAAAAAAATTATTTAGATTTAACGTACAAAAATGACAAAGGTATTCAAAACAGATTTGATCAAATAATTAATTTACCAATAAAAAAATCAGATAATAAGAATAGAGCTAACCGAGTTTACGATTTTTTAACAAAAAAAAGAATTAATTTATTAGATATTGGTTCAGGCATAGGTGTCTTTTTATATGAAATGAAAAAAAAAGGGCTAAATGTTGAGGGACTAGATTTAGACAAAAGGTATGCGATATTTTTAAAAAAAAAAGGCATAAAAGTAAATTCGGTTGAAATTAATAAATTGAAAATAAATAAGAAATTTCACTTGATTACACTTAATAAAGTTTTGGAGCATGTGCAAAATCCAGTAATCTTTTTAAAAAAATCTCTAAAATTTTTGAAAAAAAATGGTTTAGTTTACATAGAAGTTCCAGACTCTAACGCAAAAAAAAAAGGTAAGTTCTCAGAAGAATTTTGCTTAGATCATCTTCAAATATATTCGATTGTATCACTGATAAACATTGCCAAAAGTATAGGCCTTTTTCCTTTAAGAGTAGAGCGAATTGTAGAACCTTCAGGCAAATATACAGTGTTTGGTTTTTTTAAATTAGTGGCAAATAAATAACTATTAATTGATAGTAAATTTAGATTTTATTCCAAAATATAAAGATTTAGAATATGATGTTAATTTAAAACTTAATGAAAACCCTTAAAAAAATTTTATATTTATTATCTAATCACGAACGTAAACGCGCCTACTTACTTATGATTATGATTTTAATTATGGCTTTATTTGATATGCTCGGAGTAGCATCAATCTTACCGTTTATATCTATATTATCAAATCCTGAGCTTGTTGACACAAATATCATACTAAACACAGCTTATAAAAATGCAAGTATATTTGGTGTTGAGACCAAAAAGCATTTCCTTTTTATCTCTGGAATTTTTGTTTTTATTTTTTTAATTATTTCACTAACTTTTAAAGCATTCACAAACTATGCAAAAGCAAGATTTACTTCAATGCGTGAATTCAGCATTGGAAAACGTCTTATCGAAGGTTACTTGAATCAACCTTATAGCTGGTTTTTAAATCGCCATAGTGCAGATTTAGGTAAAACTATTCTTTCAGAAGTTAACTCTGTAGTTGGCAAAGGGTTAGGTTCAATGATGACATTATTTATGCAGAGCGCAGTTACTTTAGCTCTACTTATATTATTAATTTTGGTGGATCTAAAGCTTACGTTACTAGTAGGTCTAACTCTCAGCACCGCTTATGGGATTATTTATAAATTTAGTCAAATTTATATTACTAAAATTGGTGAAGATAGATTTAAAGCAAATCAAATGCGTTTTACAGCTGTGAGTGAAGCTTTTAGTGCTGCTAAAGAAATAAAGATAGGTGGGCTAGAGCAAATTTATATCACAAGATTTGCTGACCCAGCAAAAGCTTTAGCAAAAAGCTCTGCATCAATGGCAGTGTTTACCTTAATTCCTCGTTTTGCTTTAGAAGCTATTACTTTTGGAGGTATGCTTCTAGTAGTACTTTACCTTATGGCACAAAGTGGTAATTTTACCAGCGCGTTACCCATTATAGCTCTTTATGCTTTTGCAGGTTATAGACTTATGCCTGCATTACAGCAGATTTATGTAAGTATTAGTCAATTGAGATATATCAGACCCTCACTAGACTCTATGTATGATGATATGAAAAAATTGAAACGATCTGCTATAAATCAAAAACAAGATGTCTTACCACTTAAAAAGAATATTACTTTAAGAAAAATTAATTATAACTATCCGAATGTTTCACGAACAACGTTAAAAGATATAAACTTGGTTATTTCTGCTAATAGCACCGTCGGTATAGTAGGAGCAACTGGCAGTGGTAAAACAACCACAGTAGATATCATCCTTGGTTTACTCGAGGCTCAGAAAGGAACATTGGAGGTAGATGGCAAAATAATAGATAAAAATAATATAAGGTCTTGGCAAAATTCTATAGGTTATGTTCCACAAAATATTTATTTATCTGACGACACCATTGCTGCTAATATAGCATTTGGAGTGGAGCCAAAAGATATTGATTATAAATCAGTCGAAAAAGCTGCAAAAATAGCCAACCTTCATGAGTTTGTGATCAGTGAATTACCTTTAAAATATCTGACAACTATTGGTGAACGTGGTGTAAGACTTTCTGGAGGACAACGTCAGCGTATAGGGATAGCAAGAGCATTATATCATAAGCCGCAAGTTTTAATTTTAGATGAAGCAACTAGTGCCTTAGATAATTTAACCGAACAGGTGGTGATGGAGGCAGTACATAATATAGGAAAAGATATCACTATTATTTTGATTGCACATCGTTTAAGCACTGTAAAAGAATGTGATACTATTTTTCAATTAGAAAACGGTGAGCTCAAAGGTCAAGGTTCTTTTGAAAAATTAATTGAGGTTAATGAAAAATTTAGAGAAAGCGTAGCAAAAAGTTAATGATAAAAAATGTTAGTAAGAAAAAATAGTCATCATACAAGGATTAGACTTTAGCATGAATATTTATCTACACACTGAGATTGTATCACGTGAACTAGATAGCAAACTTCTTTTGGCAACTTTGGCAGCAGCTCGGGGACACCATGTTATAGTTTCTGATTTAGAGGGAATTGAAAAAGGACTACGAAAAGGAGTACTTCCTCCTGGAATATTTCATACTAAATCTTTAACACCCGGCAATATTAAAATCGCTAGACATCAAACAATGATAGAAAATGGATCTATAATTACAAGTATAGATGAGGAAGGATGTTTAGATCAAAATGGCTATGATAAATTTGCAAAAATCAGGTATTCAGATAAATCTATTGAACAGTCTTCAGCAGTTTTTGGATGGGGGTCAGAAGATGTTGAGGCTCTTAAACGTATTTACCAAAAACATTCATCAAAGATATTTAAAACAGGCTCACCAAGAGCAGATCTTTGGAAATCTTTTTTTTCCACTTATTGGGGAACTCCTCGAGGAATACCTCAAAGACCTTTTCTTCTAGTTCCATCAAAAATTAGTTACGCAAATAACATGAAACCCTTTCATGAGATTATTAAAACTAACAAATTAGGAGGGTATTTTGAGCGAGACCCAGATAAGATGAAATATATGTTTGGTGCTTTGTCTGAAAATTATCGAAAGATGGCTGCATTTATAGAAGCAATTAAATATCTCGCCAAGTATAATAATGGTTACGATATTGTACTGCGTCCACATCCAGTTGAAAATGTTGAAGCATGGAAGATACATTTTGAAGATATTTCAAATGTTCATGTTATTCGTGAAGGATCACTTACCCCTTGGATAAACAAAGCTTTTGCTGTAATGCATAACAGTTGTACCTCTGCGCTTGAAGCAACTGTATCTAAAAAACCAGTGGTAACCTATATCCCATTTCAACAAGAATACTCACCAGAATTACCTAATACATTAGGCTTCAAAGTCAAATCGTTAGAAGAACTATCTAGTAAGATAAACAATATTTTTGATACAATACAATCAGGTGATAAAATTGATCTGACGGAAAAAATTCCTGAGATTGTAGAAAAAAAATTATATTTTGATAAAAATGAATTAGCTGCTGAAAAGATGGTTAAAGTTTGGGAAAGTCTAGCAAATGAAAGTCTTTCTAAATCCTGTAATTGGGCTAAATTTCAATGGTTTTTGAAACTCATGAAGTTCAGAGGCATTGTTGGAAGAGTAATGAGAAGCTTATCTTCGAATAAATTGGAACAAAAAAAAGAAAACTATAAATTTCCCTCTTTAGATAAAGAAGAGATCTGTAAAAAAATAAAAATTTTGGAGAATATTCTCAAAATAGACAAAAATTTAGAGTGTAAACTTTTATCAGAAAGAACAGTTTTGATCAAAAAATCATAAATTTTTTAATAATTAAACAATTTAAATTCTTAAATATTTTTTTATAAAATTTAGAATTTTTTTTAAAAAGTCTCTAAAAATATTTCTTCCATAATATTTTTTTGTTAAATATTGATATTTGTTACTAGTTTGGAGAGGTTTTTTCCAATCTCCATATTGATGAGTCAAATATTCTTTTGGAGGGTAGGGAGCAAAATGAAATTTGTTAAATAATTCTATTTTTGCCATATTATTTAAAAAATGATCTGGGATTTTTAATGTATTGCGCCAAAAGATTTTTTTATCTTTATCATGATTCCAGCCCATAATAGTATATTTAGTTACTGTATTTGGAAGCTTGCCTGACAAGTCTATTTTGAAAGTTGATAATTTTTTATTATATTTTATCAATGAGAAATTTGAATGGTTGATAATTGATAATAAATCATCAACTTTATTGATAACTTCATTGGAATAAACACAAATTTCAACATCCCAATCCCAAGGAATAAAATCATTATTCCTAATTGCACCAAGCAAAACCCCACCAAGTAAAAAGTATTTTATTTCAAGATTGTCTAATATTTCGCATATTTCTAAGAATTCATATTTTCTTATTTTTAGCTCATCATGACTTCTTATTCTTACTTTATGGTCATTTGATTTATTAATAATGTTTCCAAAGGACATCAATTATTTTACCTTTAGCCTTTTGATTTGATTTTTGGACCTTGATAAGAAAATTTTCTCCTAGAAGACCTTCTAAGCCAAAAAGGCTTAATAGGTTTAGTACAAAATTAGGTGCTTTTATTGTATTATAAGGTTTATACTCAAAAAATTCACCAAGTCGTTTTTTTTGAATACTCTCAATATTGAACTCATTGAACAGCTTTCGCGTTTGTTTACGTGTCAATACCTGGGTTAATGGAGAACCACCATTAACTTCTGAAACTTCATTATATACCTTCTGCCAATCAAAACCATATTTAAAAATTTTCATTTTTAATATTCCATGAATGAAACATCTTTTTATATAATGTTTCCAACCACGCGCATAAATCATCACCACTGCTCTTCCACCAGGTTTTAGTACTCTATGTATTTCACTAACGGCTGCATTAATATTAGGAGTGTGATGAATTACTCCAAATGAATAAACAAAATCAAAATAATTTTCCTCATAAGGTAGTTTTTCAGCTGAAGCAACCTGTAAATCCTCATAAGTTAAGTTAAGCTTGTTAAACATATCTTTTGTTATTTCAATTTGATCAGCACCTAAGTCAATACCATAAACTTTTGCTCCATATCTTGCATATTCGATTATATCCGTTCCCATTCCAACACCTACTTCAAGAATCTTTTCATCTTTATGGTATTGAAATTCTGCAGAGTCTTTAAGGTAAGGATAGTAGAATTCAAATCGTTGTTTTCTAACATTATTATAGTAGGACACAGTACCTGGTTCTATATCTGAGTACCACAATTGAGGAATATTTTTTCCCTTCCAATAATCTCGAACTTTTTCGAGTGAAACAGATTTAGCTTTTAAATTTTCATAAGATTTCATTTAAAATTCCTTTTTTACACTAAACTCCAACTTATAGTTTTTTATTAAAATTATTAAAGCTTTTTTTGATATTAAAAATTTAATGAGGACGCTTAACACAATGTTTATGAAGCAATAATCAGTATCTTTTATTTAAAATCTTTCTAATAGATTAAAAAAATTGATTCATCGGTTATCCTTAAGACTAGGATAAGACAAGAATTAAAAATTGTCTCTTTAAAAAGGTTAATATAAAATGTAATAGTAGTTATGGTTTAAAAATTTAAATAAATGAAAAAAAATCACACAATTAATAATCACAAATATAAAGCTGTAGTGCTGACTGCTGGAGTAGGCTCAAGAATAAACAAGATAACTAAAATTATTCCTAAATCAATGATTAGAATTAATAATAAGTATATTTTTGAATATATTTTAGAAAATTTACATAAAGCAAAAATTAAAGAGGTAATTTTTGTAGTTGGTTATAAAGCAAATATTTTGAAGCCTAAATTAAAAAAAAAATGTGACGAATTGGGAATTAAACTTAAAATTGTCACCAGCAAAAAATACAAAACAACAAATACAATGTATTCATTATGGTTAGCAAGAAATTATTTAAAATCAGAATTTGTTTTTTTACATGGTGACTTAATTTTTAGTTTTAAAATGCTTAATAAATTCATAAAATTTTCTCATAAAAACTCTATTCTTGTTGATCCAAGAGAGCCAAAAGATTGGGATGATGCGATGAAAATTATCTCTAATAAAAATTTTTTAAAATATATGAGTAAATCTATTTCTCTAAATGAAATGGATGGAGTAGCAATTGGTATGTATAAATTTAATAAACAGGGCAGTAAAATTTTATTTAAAACAATTGGTAAACTTATAAAAGATGGAAATACCAAAAACTGGGTTTCAGAAGCTTTAAATATTATGTCAAAACATGTAAAAATTAATATTCAAACATCTAAATATGTTTGGGCAGATGTTGACAATTTGGTTGATCTTAAATCTGCAAATAAAATAATCAAAAATATGGAAACTAAATAGTGTGTGGATTTTTTGGTGTAGTAAATTTTAAAAGTAAACTTACATCTGAAGATAATATTGATATTAAAAAAGGTATTAAATCAATAGAATATAGAGGGCCAGACGACCAAAAGATATTATCAGATGATAATTTTTGCTTTGGTTTCAATAGACTAAGTATAATTGATTTAAATGCTGAAAATCAGCCTTATCATACGAATGACAAGTCGGTCGTAATGATGTGTAACGGTGAGATATATAATTATCAAGAGTTAAAAAAAACATTAATATCTAAAGGATATAAGTTTAAAACAAAAACGGATGTAGAAGTAATATTACATGGATATATTGAATGGGGAGACATTCTGTGGAGTAAATTAAATGGAATTTTCTCAATTGTTTTACTTGATCGAAGGATTAATAAAATTTTTTTAATTAGAGATCATTTAGGTGTAAAACCATTACATTATTTCGTTAAAGGAGAAAAAATTTATTTTGGATCAGACTATAATTCTTTTTTAAGTATCCACGGTCATAAGCACTCACTTAACAATTCTGCTTTAGTTAGCTATTTATCTTTTAGAAATGTTATTGGAAAACAGACATTTTATAAAGGAATATTTGATATTCTGCCTGGAACAAAAATTACTTATGATGGCAATCATGTTAAAGAAAATCAATTTTGGGATATACCTACAGAGATTGGTCAAGATCAAGGGATTGACTACTATCTAAATGAAATAGATAGACTAATTGACGAGTCTATAAAAAAACAAATGGTAAGTGATGTGCCTCTTGGTGCATTTATAAGTGGAGGTTTAGACTCTAGTTTACTGTTGAGTTATATAAAAAAATATAAACCAGATATAAATACTTACATTACTGGTTTTGAAGAAAATGGATATAACGAATTTAATTACGCTGATACTGTTGCAAATTATTTAAATTTAAACCAACCAAAAAAACTTAAAATTAATCAAGGTGAATATATAGATGCTTTGAAAAAAACAATTAAATACAGAGGTGAACCAATATCTGTTCCTCATGAAAATGCATTCCTAAAAATGTCAAATTTTATGAAAAAAGACATTTCAGTTGTGATGTCAGGTGAGGGAGCTGATGAATTATTCGCTGGTTACGGAAGAATATTTAGAAGCCCTCACGATTATTATATGTCAAAAAAATCTTTATTAGGAAAGTTTATAAATTATTCTACTGAAAACGGTTCTAAAAAAAATTTTTCTAATCCGATGGAACATTTTTTATCAAGATATTCATGGTTTACAAATGACGAAAAAAAGGAGTTTTTAAAGCGGGATTTAACCGATTATAATTATGATGAGTATTCTCTAGAATACATTGAGTCTTTATTTAAAAAAGTTTCACATTTGAATTATTATGAGGGGATGTATTATTTACTTGGAAAATTACATCTTACAAATTTGCTTAATAGATTAGATCGCATGACCATGGCCGCCTCTGTTGAAGCTAGAGTGCCATTTCTTGATGTAAATCTTGTTGAATTTGCCTCGAAATTACCAACACAATACAAGTTGAGATGGAAAAACAAAATATCAAAACTAAAATCAACAATATTTAACAGTGAGATAATTAGTGAAAAATTTGATATACCAAAATATATTCTTAAACGTCTAGCAAAAGACAAGCTTCCAAATTCTATAATTTATAGAAAAAAAATGGGTTTTCCTGTTCCTCTAAATAATTGGGCAAGTAAAAAATTTGGTGAATATGCTTATGAAGTTTTAACAAGCACAAATTCAAAATGTAAAGAAATTTTTAACATATCAATTGTAGATAAATTTATGAAAAAAAGCACTTATGATGCAAAAGAAGATTTAGATGGAAAAAAAATATGGATGTTGGTTAATATTGAACTATGGCTTCAAGATCAAAATTTTTAATAAGAATAGATTAGGTTTTAATTCATTTTATTAATTTAATATTTTTTACAGAATAGCTTTTGTGGAAAGGAATAGATTTAAGATTTAAAAAAGACTTTTTATTTATGGTAATATAATGATCTGCACCCAAATACAAAGTTGGAGAAATAATTGAAGTATCTAATATTGATTTTTTAGATATCTTATTTTCAGTATGAATTAATTCTACCTTACCCACAAAAAGAGTATGGGTTCCAAATTTATTTGCATGTTTTTTTTTACATTCAAATGATAAATAAGCATTTGAAAGAATAGGAACATTTGGAAGAAAGCCTTTAGAAAATTGAATTTTAAATTCTTTTGATTTATCGATTAGCCGACCTGAGCTACGTCCTAAAGATCTAATTAAATTTACATATTTGAAATCTAAAAAATTTATACTAAAAAATTTCGATTTATTTAAAATTTGATTTGTATATCTTTCTTTCCTAACAGAAACACCATATAAAAATGGTTCATAAGATAAACCAGTATTCCAAACACATGGCATAAAATTAACATTTTTTCCATCACTAGCACCAATAACAACAGGATGATGTGGATAATAATGAAAATTTATTTTATCTTTTTTTGGATAACTTTGGTCTTTACCTAAAAATAAATTTAAAAAATTTTCAAGATTTTTAAGATCTCCATTAAAATGATGTGCTACTATTCCAATTGATTGAGCTGATTTAACTGCCTTAATATCATGTTCTATATAAATTATTTGCTCTGGTTTTAATTTGTACTTTGATAAAAACTTTTTAAAGTATTTAGGGTTTGATTTATTTGGTTTATGTTTAAGAGAAAATATTTGGTAAGATATATTTTTTAAAAATATTTTTTTTTCTGAGTCACTAGCATTTGTAAGAACAACTTTTCTATTTTTAAACTTGTGAACTAATTTTTTAATTTTATAATTAATCTTTCCTCTTAAATTAACAAGACAACCAACAGCATCAATTGCTAAAATTTTTTTCATATTATTAGATGATTTTAATTAATTTAAACATATTTATCTTGAACATTTTTAATTATTTCATTTATTTTTTTTACTTCAATTTTTTTATTTAAATTATCCTTAAAACAATTTGTATGCATAACTTTGATTTCAATAGGAATTTTTTTTAGTCTTAAAATTCTAGAAATAGCAAATCTATGATTACCCGAATTGATCTTAACTAAATTATGATTCCTATCAATCATAAATTCTATATTATTATTAGTATTTTTTTTTAATCCAATTTTTTTTATATTTTCGAATAATCTCCTCTTATTATTTAAAAATTGGATTATATCATTATGATTTTTGCAACCCTTAGATTTTTTTGGATCATCAATATTTGTTAGTAAATAAGAATACATTTTGCTTTTTTCAACTGAAATTTGATTAACAAATATTTCCTTGCATGAACTATAAACTTGATGCTCCTCTTCATACTCTGTTATAAGTTTATTTTTTTTATCCCAATCAAAATCAATAATAAACTTAGAACTCTTATAAAACTTCATTGGTATCGAATTAAAATATTTAATTTTATTAGGATCTATCATAATAATATTTTTGATACTTAAATTTGGTAGGTAAAAATTACTAATATTATTATTAATGAGAATTTTAAAATAATTCTTAAAATTTCTAATTATGTAAACAACTAGCCTTTTAAAATCATTCATAAGATTTTTATTTATGTATATAACTTACTAAATTATAAACAAAGTATAAAAAAATGAAAATTTGTTATTTATCTAATTCAGCTATTGGATCATATTATGCAAGTTCAATTCAAATAG
>Ga0209425_10004407_pt1 | contig 14341 bp, 16 predicted proteins | sample COG_05_FD_184749 | JGI IMG/M metagenome (GOLD analysis project Ga0209425, IMG submission 184749) | Pelagic Microbial community sample from North Sea - COGITO 998_met_05 (SPAdes) (version 2) | ecosystem: Environmental > Aquatic > Marine > Neritic zone/Coastal water | place: Helgoland, sampling... | reverse complement strand
AAAAAAAAAAAAATAAAAATTTTAAAAATATCAAGTATTTACGAAACACCATCGTATCCTAATAAAAAAAATCCTAAATTTTTAAATATATGTTTAAGTATTAAAAGCAAAATAGAACCAAAATCGTTAATTAAAATTTTTAAAGACATAGAAAAAAAAATGCAAAGAATAAGAGGGATTAAAAATCAACCTCGTACTTGCGATATAGATATAATCGATTATTGTGGAAAAAATATTAATTTAAGTGAGATAATTTTACCCCATCCTAGAGCACATTTGAGAAATTTTGTACTATTTCCTTTAAGAGAGTTAAACCCTAAGTGGGTTCATCCATTACTTAACAAAAAAATAGAATTTTTAATAAAAAAACTTAATTTTAAACTGAGGAATGAGATTACAAGATTAAATGAAAGTGTTATAATTGAATAATGAATAACTCTTATCAACTTTTAAGTAAAATTCAGTCTTACAACAAATTTTCTAATGTTGGACCGTTAAATAAAGCTTATAATTTTGCGCTAGATGCTCATAAAAATCAAAAAAGAGTTTCAGGTCTTCCTTATATTGTGCATCCTATTGCAGTTGCAGATATTTTAGCTGAGTTAAAATTAGATAGCGCTACTATTATTACTGGTTTGTTGCATGATACTATAGAGGACACTAAAGCTACTTACGATTTAGTTTTAAAAGAATTTGGAAAAGAAGTGGCGGATTTAGTCGATGGTGTTACAAAAATATCAGCACTAGAGGAAAAAGCAGGAGAAAATTCACAAGCAGAAAATTTTAGAAAATTAATTCTAGCAACGTCAAAAGATATCAGAGTTTTATTAGTAAAAATAGCAGACCGTTTACACAACATGAGGACTATTGGTGCGTTTTCATCTGAAGATAAAAAAAAACGTATTGCAAAAGAAACAATGGAAATTTACGCACCATTAGCAGACAGAATGGGAATTAATTCAATAAGGGATGAATTAGAAGACCTTTCCTTCTCAGTTTTAAACAATCAAGCTAGAAATTTAATTATAGAGAGATTAAAATTTATAAAGGACAATCGTATAAATAATTTTAAAATTATTTCTGAAGAACTCATAACTATTTTGCAAGAAGAAGGTATAACTGCAACATTAGCCGGTAGAGAAAAAACACCTTTTTCTATTTGGAGAAAAATTCAAAATAAAAAAATTTCACTTGAACATCTAACTGACATTGTAGGTTTTAGAGTCATAGTAAACTCTATTGAAGATTGTTACAAAACACTTGGCGTACTACACAGTAAGTATTCAGCTATCCCGTTTAAATTTAAAGATTACATTTCAACTCCAAAAATAAATAAGTATCAGTCAATTCATACTGCAATAATAGGCCCCAAGAAACAAAGAATTGAAATTCAAATAAGAACTCATCAAATGCATGACTTTGCCGAAAGAGGAATAGCCTCACATTGGAAATATAAATCTTCAGAAAAATTATCTGATCTTTCTTGGAAAGAGTATGATTGGTTGCGAGATCTTGTTGAAATAATTGAAACAGGAAACAGCCCAGAACACTATTATGAGTTTACTAAACTTCAAATGTTCCAGGAAAATGTTTTTTGTTTTACACCCCAAGGCGCTGTAATAAAACTTCCTAAAGATGCTACCCCTATTGATTTTGCCTACGCAGTACACACTAGTATTGGTAATACCGCGATAGGTTGCCGAATAAATGGACGAGAGTCCGCTTTACAATCGCATCTTTTCAACGGTGATACCATTGAAGTAATAAATTCTAAAAATGTTTCTCCCTCATTGCATTGGATTTCATCATCTAAAACAGGAAAAGCAAGAGCTGCAATTAGAAGATACTGGCAAGATAGATCAGAAAATAAAACTCTTCACAAAGGTAAAGTGTATACTAGTACCCTATTAATAGATCTTCCTGACCAACCAGGTGTTTTAGGAGAGGTGAGCACTTTAATAGGCTTAAATGGTAGCAATATTCTAAACGTAGAACTTGTAAAGAAAAAAGAAAAATTTCTACAATTTTCATTTGATTTACAAATAAATGATTTAAAAAACTTTACAAACTTGATAAGTCAAATCAAGCAAAAAAATTTGATATTTAAAATCATAAGACATAAAGAGAAAAAAAATGCTTTCATACAAAGATTCATTAAAAATTTTAAAAGAAACTAATGCTTTAATAGAAGGCCATTTTATACTTTCTTCCGGTTTACACAGCGCGCAATATGTTCAATGTGCACAACTTTTAAGCAAACCATTTCATGCAGAAAAATTTTGTATCTCATTAGCTGAAAAAATTTCAAAAGAGTTTAATGAAATAGATTTAATTCTTTCTCCAGCTATGGGTGGTATAATTATTGGATATGAAATAGGTAGATTGTTAAAAAAAGAAACAATATTTTCAGAAAGAATAAACAATGAGTTTAAATTAAGAAGAGGATTTCAAATACCCCAAAACAAAAAAGTCTTAATTATAGAAGATGTTATAACTACCGGCAAATCTAGCTTGGAATGCTCAGAGCTAATTAAAGAATCAAATGCTATTCTTATAGGGTTTGCATGTTTGATAGACAGGTCTAATGGTGTTTCCAAATTAAAAAAAAAAATTATTTCTCAAATTGAAATTAACATCCCAACTTATAAAGATAATGAATTACCGGAAGACTTAATGTCAATACCAACGACAAAGCCAGGTAGTAGATATTTTAAATGAACAAAATCAGACTCGGTATAAATATTGATCATGTGGCGACAGTTAGGAATGCTAGGGGTGAAAAATATCCAAGTCCATTACGTGCAGCAATCATTGCAGAAAAGTACGGAGCCCACTCAGTTACGATACATTTAAGAGAGGACAGAAGACACATTAATGATATTGATTTAAAAGAAATAAAATCGAAATTAAAAATTCCATTAAATTTAGAAATAGCAGCAACCACAGAGATGCTAAATATTGCGTTAAGGCATAAGCCTAATTTTGTTTGTATAGTTCCAGAAAAAAGAAAAGAAATTACCACGGAGGGAGGCTTAAACCTTAATTATAAAAAAAATTTTTTAAAAAAGATTATTTTACAATTAAAAAAAAATGGTTCCCGTATCAGTTTATTTATAGAACCAAAAATTGAAGATGTTAAAATTGCAAAAGAGTTAAATGCAAATTGTATAGAATTTCACACTGGAAAAATTTGTAACCTAATAAATAAAAATAAAAATTACAGGTCTGAATTTAAAAAGATTAAAGCAGCTGTAAATTTTGCAACAAAACTAGGGTTGGAGGTTCATGCAGGACATGGATTAACTTATGAATCAGCAAAGATTGTATCTAAAATCAAAAAAATAAAAGAGTTTAATATTGGACATTTCTTAGTTGGAGAGTCTATATACGTGGGCCTGCCTGCAGTTATTAAACAATTTAAAAAAATTATAGGTTAAAATGTCTATTTACGGAATTGGTTCAGACATTATAAATATAAGTAGAATTAAAAAAGCTTTAAAAAATAAAGGTTTTAAAAAAAAAATATTTTCTAAAAATGAAATTAAAAATATAGAAATTAAACCTAATAAAATTTCAAGATACGCCAAAAGATTTGCGGCAAAAGAAGCTTTTTCTAAAGCATTGGGTACAGGAATTTCAGGTGGCATATCATTTAAAGATATATCAATAATCAATGACTCTAGGGGTCAACCCCACATCCAACTTACCGGGAATACTAAAATTATTGTCCAAAAAATTATAAAAAAAAGGTATAAAATTTACCTCTCCATATCCGATGAAAAAAAATATGCATTGGCTATGGTGGTAATAACATATTGATGAAAAAAAATTTTTTAACAATAATTTTCGATAATTTAAAAACTTTATTTTGGGCCTTAATAATAGCAGTAATAATAAGATCGCTATTTTTTCAACCGTTTTATATTCCTTCATCATCTATGGAACCAACACTTCTGATTGGTGATCGCATATTTGTAAAAAAATATGTATATGGTTATAGCAAACATTCATTCCCGTTTAGTCCACCGATTTTCTCTGAAAGACTTTTAGATAAAAAACCAAGTTATGGTGATTTAGTAGTTTTTAAAACCCCAAAAGATAATAGAACAGACTATATTAAGCGATTAGTTGGACTGCCTGGAGACACAGTACAATTTAAAGATGGAAAATTATTTTTAAATAAAAAAGAAATTTTAAGATCAAAAGTAAAAAATAATTATAAAATAAGATGTGGATCAATAACTCTTGAAGTTAACGCATTCAAAGAAATTTTACCTAATGGCAAAGAATACGTTGCGGTTTATAAGAGGTCAGGAACTCTGCAAAATTCAGACGAATATAAAGTACCAAAAAATAATTTCTTTTTTTTAGGCGATAACAGAGACTGCTCTCAAGATAGTCGATACTTATCATCTGTCGGCTATGTTTCTAATGAAAACTTGGTTGGAAAAGCTTCATTAATTTTTTTTTCTAACGATACTATTTCCAACAGCATTCTTAAATTCTGGAATTGGGATAAATCTTTAAGAATCAAAAGATTTTTTAATATTTTAAAATGACAGAACTTCTTAACAAATTGGAACAAAAAATAGGAATTAAATTTAAAAAAAAGGAATTGCTTTCTAAATGCTTGATCCACAAAAGTCATAATAGCAAAGAAAATAATGAAAAGTTGGAATTCTTAGGGGATAGAGTTCTTGGGTTAGTATTTGCAAAAACTCTTTTAAAAATATACCCAAATGAAAAGGAGGGAATAATTGATAAAAAATTTGCTAATCTAGTAAATAAAAAAACCTGTCTTCTGGTAGCTAAAAAATTAGACCTTAAAAAATTCATCACTACAGGCGGATCATACAAAGGATTAAGTAGATCAGATGATAAAATTATTAGCGATGGATTAGAGGCTTTACTAGGTGCAATTTTCTTAGATCAAGGAATGCACGTTGTTGAAAAATTTATACTTAATATTTGGGGAGAATTTTTAGATAAATCAATTGACACTCAAATAGATGCTAAAACACAATTACAAGAATATAGTTTAAAAAATTATAAATCATTACCAGTATACACAATTCAAAAACAGTCTGGTCCTCAGCATAGTCCTATTTTCAAAGTTGAAGTACATATTAAACATTCAAAAAAGTTTTTTGCTTCCGGCACATCAAAAAAAAATGCACAACAAAATGCGGCTCAAAAATTATTAACTGACTTGAAGTTATCGTAATGAATTGGGAAGATGAAGGTTTTTTACTATCAAAAATTAAATTTCGAGAAAATGCTAATATTGTCAATATTTTTACTAGTAATAGAGGAAAAGTGAGTGGAGTAGTTTATGGCGGCACCTCGAGAAAAATCAGAAATTTTCTTCAAATTACAAATAAGATCTTTGTAATTCATTCTTCAAAATCAGAAAATAGAATAGGTTATTTTAAAGCAGAATTAGTGGAAGCAATTTCTCCAAAATATTTTAATGATAAAAAAAAAACTACAGCATTGTTATCTTTATCATCAATTTTAAATCTTTTACTTCCAGAGTCGCAACCCTATAAAAATTTATATATTTCTTTAGATGAATTATTAAAAAATTTTGACAAAGAAAATTGGGTGAATCTCTATATAGACTGGGAATTGAAGTTGTTAAAGGAACTAGGTTTTGACCCTTTTCTTGAACAGTTTGTTTCAGAGGACGAAGAAATATTAATGTACAAAACAATAGAAATTGACAATATAAATTATCAGGTTCCCACTTTTTTGTTATCAAAAACAAAAGTTACCAATTTAGAAAATAAACAGGTTTCTATGGCTTTAAGCTTTACTAGAATTATATTGACAAACAAATTTTTTTTCCCAAATAATTTATCTTTTCCAAAATCAAGAATGATTTTAGAAAATTATTTTAATTGATTTGCAATTTCTAAAGAAAAATAACTAACAATTGCATTTGAGCCACCGCGTTTCAATGAAATCAGACTCTCTATAATAGCTTCCTCACTTATAATTCCTTTAATAATTCCATTCTTAATCAATGAATACTCGCCTGATACTTGATAAGCAAATATTGGTATTTTGAAATTATCTTTCACAGATCTTATAATGTCTAAGTATGGCAAACCTGGTTTGACCATGACTATGTCTGCACCTTCTTTAATATCTAATGCTACTTCTCTTAATGCTTCATTAGAGTTTCTAAAATCCATTTGATAAGTTTTCTTGTCACCTTTTAGATTTTTCTTAGAACCAACTGCTTCTCTAAATGGTCCGTAAAAGTTTGAAGCATACTTAACAGCGTAAGAAACAATTTGTGTATCTTTGTAGCCTTTTTTGTCTAATGCATTTCTAATCTTTCCAATTCTCCCATCCATCATATCAGACGGCGCAATAATATCACATTTCATTTCTGCTTGAATCAAAGATTGTTTAATTAAAAACTCTATAGTCAAATCATTTTCAATTTTGCTACCTTTTAAAATTCCATCATGACCATGCTTTGTATATGGATCAAGCGCTACATCGCACATAATTCCTATATCATTTTTGAATTCTTTTTTTAAATACCGTAAAGTTTTACAAATTAAATTGTTTTTATTTAAAGCCTCTCTACCATTCAAATCTTTTTTTTTGGCATCTAAAAATGGGAACAGAGCTATAAGTGGAATTTTTAATTTGCAAGCTTTTTCTACAACACGTGCTAATTCATCAATAGAATAGCGAAAAACATCTGGCATTGAGTTGATTTTTTCTTTTTTTTTAAAACCCTCTTTTACAAACAATGGCAAAATTAAATCATTCGTAGACAAGTTGTGCTCGGAAACCAGTCTTCTAATCCAATCCGCTTTTCGATTACGTCTCATTCTTAGGCTTGGATATGTACCAATATTTTTCATAATTTTTGTTTACAAGATTTATCTTCTGCGACAAATATAATATTATTAGTGTATATAAAAGTAATTTAATGAGTAAAAACTATTAATAAATGTTGTTTTCAAAAATATGCATAGCATCGGACCATGCTGGTTACGATCTTAAAGAGAGGATTAAAGAATACATAATTAAGAAAAATGTACCTATTATAGACCTTGGCCCATTTTCTAGCAATTCTGTAGACTACCCAGATTTTGCAAAAAAAGTGTCAAAAAGACTACTACTAAAAAAAAGTGACGGTGGTATCTTAGTATGTGGATCGGGTACGGGTATGGCTATGACGGCTAATAAATTTAAAGGTATTAGAGCAGCTCAGTGTTATAATAAAAAAAGCACTGTTCTTTGTAGAAGGCATAACAATGCTAACATTATTTGTTTAGGTTCGAGGATGATGAAAAATAAAGAAGCCTTTAATTTCATTAGTCTTTTTTTTCAAACCAAATTTGATGGTGGAAGACACACTAAAAGAATTAATAAAATCTAATTTATGAATAAAGAAAACTTAAATAATTTTTTTAATAAAGATTTAGCAAGTAGTGATCATGATCTTTTTGACTCAATAAGAAAAGAGTTTGATAGACAAATAAATCATATAGAACTTATTGCATCAGAGAATATGGTTTCAAGAGCAGTTCTTGAAGCACAAGGTTCTGTTTTAACAAACAAGTATGCAGAGGGTTACTCTGGTAAAAGATATTATGGCGGATGTGAATTTGTAGATATAACAGAAAATATCGCAATAGAAAGAGTAACAAAACTTTTTAATTGTAAGTTTGCAAATGTACAGCCCCATTCAGGAGCACAAGCTAATGGCGCAGTCTATTTAGCTCTCATCAAACCAGGTGATACTATATTAGGCATGAGTTTAAATTCAGGTGGACATTTAACTCACGGTGCAAAGCCTGCCCAATCTGGTAAATGGTTCAATGCTGTTCACTACGAAGTTGATCCTGAAACGGGATTAATTGATTATGAAAATGTTGAAAAACTTGCACAAGAAAGCAAACCAAAAATCATTATTGCAGGCGGAAGTGCTTATTCAAGAATAATTGATTTTAAAAAATTTAGACAAATAGCTGACAGTGTAAACGCATATTTTTTAGTCGACATGGCACACTTTTCTGGTCTTGTTGCAGGAGGTGTTTATCCAAACCCAGTAGATTATGCAGATGTTGTAACATCGACCACTCATAAAGTTTTACGTGGACCAAGAGGAGGAATAATTTTAACTAATCGTGAAGACTTAATTAAAAAATTTAATTCCGCAATATTTCCTGGATTACAGGGAGGACCTTTGATGCATGTTATTGCTGCAAAGGCAGTTTGTTTCAAAGAAGCATTAGATAAAACTTTCAAAGATTACGCAAAAAGAGTTGTTGAAAATGCTAAGGTTCTCTCAAAGACTCTAATTAAAAATGATTTCAAAATTTTTTCTGGAGGAACAGACACCCATTTAATGTTATTAGATTTGAGAAATTTAAAACTAACAGGAAAACTCGCGATGGAAAGCCTTGGGAGAGCAAACATAACTTGTAATAAAAACTCAATCCCATTTGATACAGAAAGCCCTATGATTACATCAGGTGTTCGATTAGGAACACCAGCTTCTACCACAAGAGGTTTTAGCGAAAAAGAATTCATTTTGATTGGCCAATTAATTTCCAAAACACTTAAAGAACTAGCTAAAAACCGCGAAAATAATTCCAAAGCAGAGAATGATGTTAAAAAAGAGGTAATTGATCTTTGTAGTTCTTTTCCTATATATAGTAGTCAATAAATTAAAATAACTATGCTTTGTCCATTTTGTAAAGAAAAAGATACCTCTGTAGTAGACTCAAGGCCAACAGAAGATGGCACTGCCATTAGAAGAAGAAGACTCTGTGGTTGTGAGAGAAAAGAGAGATTTACTACTTTTGAAAGAGTTCAATTTCAAGAACTTACAGTCATAAAAGGAAACGGAAAAAGGGCGCCATTCGATCGAGATAAAATTTCAAAATCAATAAGGATAGCTTTAAGAAAAAGACCAATCGATAGTGACAGTATTGAAACTTTTATTTCAAAAATAGTTAGAAACTTAGAGGGGCTTGGTGAAAGTGAAATACCAACATCAACAATTGGAAAAGTTATCATGGAAGGCCTTTCTTCATTAGATCAAGTTGCCTATGTTCGTTTTGCTTCGGTATATAAAAATTTTAAAGAAGCAAAAGATTTCGAACAATTTGTTGGTAACTTAAATGTCTATAAATCAGAATAAGGATACTTTTTATACTAAATTAGCTTTTCAACAAGCTGAAATAAATTTGGGATCTACTAACACCAATCCTTCTGTTGGATGCGTTGTAGTCAAAAATAGCTCTGTAATTTCATCTGGTTTCACTTCTGTTGGCGGAAGACCGCATGCTGAATTTAACGCGCTAAAAAAAAAATTAAATTACACAAATTCAGATTTATATGTGTCACTTGAACCATGTACTCATTATGGAAAAACACCTCCGTGTACAAATAAAATTATTAAAAAAAAAATTAAAAAAGTTATATTTCCGATAAACGACATTGATTATCGCACAAAGAAAAAGTCTACGAAGATATTAAAAAAAAAGAATATAGTAGTTAAAAAATATTTATTAAATAAATTTGCCAAAAATTTTTATCAAAGTTATTTCTTAAATATGTCCAAAAAAATACCTTTTATCGATGCAAAAATAGCTATCTCAAAAAATTTTTATACAAAAAACGTAAATAAAAAATTTATAACTAATAGTAATTCTAGAAATTTAGGTAATTTTTTAAGATCTAGATATGACTCATTATTAACTACATCAAAAACAATAAATGAAGACAATCCTTTTTTAGATTGCCGGATTGAAGGTCTGGAAATCAAAACGCCTACTTTATTTATTTTAGATAGATATTTTAGAATAAAAAAAAATATAAATCTTTTTAAAATAAAAAGAAGACAGATTTATATTTTTACAACAGTAAGTAATCGATCTAAAGAAAATTTTTTCAAAAAAAAAGGCTTTAATATTGTTAAGTTTACTCAAACTATTAGCGAAGAAAAAGATCTAAAAACGATACTTCTTAAAATAAAAAAACTTGGTTTTAACCGAATATTCTTTGAGTCAGGAATTACCTTATTAAATAAATTTTTAAAGTATAAATTAATTAAAAATCTATATTTGTTTAAATCCTCTAAAAACATAGTATCGTATGGATGTAATAGTTCTAGTTTTTTCAATATTAAAAAAGTTAAGAGATCTAGCAAAAACCAAGTTAAAGTAAATCTTAAAGGAGATAGTCTACATAAGATAAAATTATAATGTTTAATGGAATCATCTACAATACGGGTTTTGTCGAGAAATTAAAAAGAGCTGAAAACTCTTTAGAAATTGTCCTAAAAACCAAAATGCTTTTTAAAAAAGATGAAATAGGCAGTTCTATCTGTTGTAATGGTGTTTGTTTAACTGCAACTAAGATTAATAAAAATTTAATCACTTTTTATTTATCCAAAGAAACTATTAATAAAACCAATTTTCAATATATAAAAAAACTGGACCTTTTGAATATTGAGAAGTCGCTCTCTTATGGGTCTAAAATTTCAGGTCATTATGTGCAAGGACATGTTGATACTAGGGCCAAAGTAATAAAAATAGTAATTGAGGATAAAACTTGGATTGTTGCTTTTTTATTAGATAATATTTATAAAAAATATTTAATTAAAAAGGGATCAATAGCAATAAACGGTGTATCTTTAACAATTTCAAATATCAAAAAAAATCAATTTGAAATAAATATAATTCCTCACACACTTAAGCAAACCAACTTATTAAAGCTAAAAAAAAATGATTATGTAAATATTGAATTTGACATATTTAGTAAATATTTAATTAATTTAAAAAAATAATATGAAAAAAATTTCTTTATCACCTATTAATTCAATTATTAAAGATGCCAAAAAGGGTAAGCTATTTATTTTGGTCGACAGTAAAAATAGAGAGAACGAAGGTGACCTTGTAATACCAGCATCAAAAGCAAATTCACAAAGTATAAATTTTATGGCTAAGCATGGTCGCGGACTTATATGTTTGGCCCTTACAAAAAAGCAGGTAGAAAAGTTATCTTTACCCCTTATGTCCGCAGTGAATAAAGCACGTATGCAAACAGCTTTTACCGTTTCTATTGAAGCGAAGAAAGGAATAACAACAGGCATTTCTGCTTTTGATAGAGCGAGAACAATTAAAATAGCCATTAACAAAAATTCAAAAAAAAAGGATATTGTTTCCCCTGGGCATGTTTTTCCTTTAGTATCAAGAAACGGTGGAGTTCTAGAAAGAGCTGGTCACACTGAAGCTTCCGTAGATATTTCCAAGCTTGCAAACTTGAATCCAAGCTCAGTAATTTGTGAGGTTATGAATGAAGATGGAAGAATGGCGAGGATAGATGACCTTCTAAAGTTTGCAAAAAAACATAGCCTAAAGATTGCAAGTATTGAGGACTTAATTTCTTACAGATTGAAAAATGAAAAATTTGTTTTTAATTCATCAAATAGAAAAATAAAAATAAAAAAAATTGGCTACCTGGCTTTAAACATTTATAAAAACAAATTAGATAATTTAGAACATTTTGTTTTGAGTAAAGGTAAATTTAATACAAAGAAATCTACAAGAGTTAGGGTTATTTCAATCAACGTATCTAAAAAAATTAATCAGATTAAAAATAATTTATTTTTGAAATCAATTCAGCATTTATCCAGATATAACAATTTTGTTTTAATAATTATTAAAAATCAATCAGTAAAAAAAAATGTTATAGAATCAATTAAAAATACTAATACTTTGAGATATTATGGAATAGGCGCTCAAATAATTAAGGATTTAAAAATTAAAAATATGATATTAGTGTCTAGATCTAAGAAAAAGATAATCGGGTTAGATGGTTATGGAATTAAAATTACTAAACAAGAAATAATAAAATGAAAAAAAAGATTAATATTTGTATTGTTCAATCTAAATACAATGAAACTGATCAACTTTTAAAAAGCGCTATTAAAGAATTGGTAAAAAAAAAAGTATCTTATAGAATTATAGAAGTACCAGGTGCTTTTGAGATACCAGTTGTTATATCAAAAAATATAAATAAATATGATGGATTCATAGCTTTAGGATCAATTATAAAAGGAGAAACACCAAATTTTGATTTTATATCAGCTGCTATTACAAACGCTTTAATGCAACTATCTATTTTATCCAAAAAGCCGATAGGCAACGGAGTGCTTACATGCTTAAATAGAAATCAGGCTAGATTAAGATCTAGCAAAGGTTATGAAGCAGCCCTAGCAGTTAGCGATGTTTTAAATGGCAAATAACAAACAAACTCAAAATATAAGTCCCAGAGTAAGAGTTGTTCAAAAACTTTATGGTAATATTCTAAATTCAGATGCCGAAATTGAATATCCTAAGAGTCAGTACAAAAAATTTATTAAAGATGTAGTTCAGGGAACCTTAGAAAGAAAAGACCTTATCGAAGAAACTGTATCTAAATATTTGGCAGACGACCTGGACTTAAAGAGAACTGATAAATTACTGAAAATCATTATATTTGCAGCAATCTTTGAGTTAATGTTCAAGCACAATAGTCCAACTAAAGTTATAATTAGCGAATATGTAAAAACTTCAGAATTTTTCCTAGAAAAAGCTCAGATAAAATTTGTTAATGCAATATTGGATAAAATAGCCAAAAATATAAGAAAATTGAATTAATTTATCCTTTAAAATATTTTAATAACAAAACTATCTCTTGCGTTTAGGCAATTAATTTGGCATTTATGCTCATCTTTATGAATCCAGTTTATGAAGTCCTATATTTAATAATTTTTACCGGCTTAGTGGCCGTGGCTTATAGTTATTTTCTTTCCTCACAAATTTTAAGCTCAAGCCCAGGTAATTCTAAAATGCAAGATATTGCTTCTGCAATTCAAATAGGAGCAAAAGCTTACTTAAAAAGACAATACACAACGATAGCTATCGTTGGTTTAATTGTTTTAGCAATAGTAATTTACTTTTTCAGCCCTCTTGTTGGATTGGGTTATTTTATTGGTGCTACTCTTTCAGGTGCGGCGGGGTATATTGGAATGTTAATTTCAGTTAAAGCTAATGTTAGAACTGCAGAAGCTTCAAGAAAAAGTCATCAAGCTGGTTTAACAATGGCTTTTAAATCTGGTGCAATTACAGGTTTATTAGTAGCTGGATTAGCCCTTTTAGCGATAGCTATATATTATTTTATTTTATTAGAATTAAATGTTGAAAAAAGAGAAATTATAGATGCGTTAGTTGCTTTAGGATTTGGTGCATCTTTAATTTCTATTTTTGCAAGATTAGGTGGTGGAATTTTTACAAAAGGAGCTGATGTAGGCGCAGATTTAGTTGGTAAAGTCGAAGCTGGAATTCCGGAGGACGACCCTAGAAACCCAGCTGTAATCGCAGATAATGTTGGTGACAATGTAGGTGATTGCGCAGGTATGGCCGCTGACTTATTTGAAACATATGCTGTTACGATTGTTGCTACTATGGTTTTAGCTTCGATCTTTTTCGCAAACAATTCGTTTATGATGATCTATCCTTTAGCTATAGGTGGATCTTGTATCTTAACTTCTATAGCTGGAACATGGTTTGTAAAATTAGGAAAAACAAAGAATATCATGAATGCTTTATATAAAGGATTTGTTGTGACGGCTGTTTTATCTTTGATTATATTATATCCAGTGACAGATTCAATTTTAGGCTTAGAAACTGTCTTTAATTCATCGAATAAAAGTTTTTCAGGGTTAGATTTATACATTTGTGGAATTGCTGGCCTAGTTATAACGGGTCTATTAATTTGGATCACAGAATATTATACCGGAACTGATTACAGGCCTGTAAAATCAATTGCACGATCTTCTACCACAGGTCATGGTACAAATGTTATTCAAGGTTTAGCAGTGTCTATGGAAGCAACAGCAATACCTGCTTTAATTATCGTTATAGGAATACTTTATACAAACCATCTTGCAGGACTGTTTGGAATTGCAATAGCTGTCACTTCAATGCTTGCTTTGACTGGGATGGTTGTAGCTTTAGATGCGTACGGCCCAGTTACAGATAATGCTGGTGGAATTGCACAAATGGCTAAACTTCCAAATAGTGTAAGAAAAACAACTGACGCTCTGGACGCTGTAGGGAACACAACAAAGGCTGTCACAAAAGGTTATGCAATAGGTTCTGCCGGTCTAGGTGCTTTAGTGTTATTCGCGGCTTACACAGAGGATATAAAATTTTTTTCAAGCGTTAGTGGCTCAGCATTAGAAGGAGTAGAAGTAAGTTTTGACTTATCAAATCCATTTGTTGTAGTTGGATTATTAGTTGGTGGAATGCTGCCTTAC
>Ga0209425_10004404_pt1 | contig 14349 bp, 11 predicted proteins | sample COG_05_FD_184749 | JGI IMG/M metagenome (GOLD analysis project Ga0209425, IMG submission 184749) | Pelagic Microbial community sample from North Sea - COGITO 998_met_05 (SPAdes) (version 2) | ecosystem: Environmental > Aquatic > Marine > Neritic zone/Coastal water | place: Helgoland, sampling... | reverse complement strand
TTATCTTGCATTTCAAATACTTTTTCTTCGTATCCATAAAACTCAATTATAACCATAGAGGCATCTAAGAAGAATACACCCAATGTATATCCAAATAATCCGCCAAGCACAGAGCCAACAGTGGCTATTAAAAATATCTTTAAGTAATCGTCCCTTTTAGCTACAACCATGGGGACAATCATTAAATCAGGTGGTACTGGGAAAAAAAAACTCTCAATAAATGCAACAAAGCCAAGTAATGGCTTAGAAAATTTATGTCTAGCAAGCTCTACACATCTATCGTATAATTTTTTTAACATGAATTTAAAATGCACAATTCTTAGGTACCTAGCAAGTTTAATATTATCGACATTTGTAATTTACGCTATTGTAATAGTAGCTGGATTATTTGGTGCTGATTATGGTTTTACTCCAGGAGATACTTTTATAATTTGGATATTAATGGCAATTTTGATTAATCAGTCTGTAACTTGGAAAAAGTAAAACTATTATGAGCGATCCTATTGATCTCAAAACTGCTAAAATCTTTACAGATCTAAATAAGAAGCTAGATAAAGACTATTCATCAAGTTTAAGTTTTAATAACGAGGAAGTTCATGAAGCATTAGAAAAACAATCTCATATCTACTTTCGTGCCTGGATAAGATTGCAACAAGTATGGTCAAATAACGCTTACAGAGCTTTTCAAGATTACGATACTTATGTCATTTTAATTTTTTTAGTTTTACAGGTTTTTAAAAAGTATTCTGATCGATTTCAATATTTATCAGAGGAAGAGTTTTATTCGCGAGAACATAAACTAGATAAAATAAATTTAATTGAAATTTCAAAAGAGTTGAATATTCCAAAAGAGACTATAAGGAGAAAAGTTAATTTTTTACAAAAAAAAAATTTATTAATTAGAAGAGGTAAATCGATATTCTTAACCAAAGAAATCTCAATATATCAAAGGCCAAATTCAACAAAAACAATTTTAGCAACATTCTTAGAAAAAAATTCTATTCTTTTATCTAAAGAAGACTGGTTTGGTGAACATATGCAAGCAGAAAAAATTGTAACTTTTATATCAAAATTTTTCACTATAGCTTGGCAGCATTGGTTCAGATTGCAAATTCCTTTTCTAATCAGACATAGAAACATGTTTGGCGACCTAGAAACATGGAATGTTTGGGGATCAATTGGTATTTCTCAATTTCATGACTATAACAAAAGTGTTGCAGATCAAATAATCCCTAGTCCTGCAAGGTATAAAGATCTTTATATTCAACTTTTAAAGCATAAGCCTAAAAGTGGTATAAACGCATCTTCAATAGCCGAGATAAGTGGAATACCTAGAGCCACGGTAATAAGAAAACTTAAATTTTTAGTAAAAGAAAAATTTATCAAAAAAAATAAAAAACTCGAATATACTTTTGTCCATACTAATAAGCAGACTGAATTTATTGAAAAAGCATATTTAGTTAATAAGCAGTATGTGAGTAATTTTATAACTGATATTTTTGACTTAATGAAAAATTCAAAATTTAAAATTTAATCAAAAAAATTTATTAATACATAGATGGAAATTACAACTAAAATAGCCCCCGTATGTCTCGCAATAATAATGCTCGGATTGGGTCTTGGCTTAACCACCGCTGATTTTACTAGAATAGTGAAAATTCCAAGAGATTTTGCGGTAGGTTTTTTAACGCAAGTAATACTGTTACCTGTTGTTGCTTTTGTAATCGTTCTAATTATTCCGATGCCGATCGAGATTGCTTTAGGTTTAATGATTATTTCAGCTGCCCCAGGAGGCGTTACGTCGAATGTATTGACTAAATTTGCAAATGGGGACGTTGCATTGTCTGTAAGTCTTACAGCAATCGTAAGTATAATAGCAATTTTTACTATTCCTTTTATTGTTTTTAATTCAGCAGAATTTATGGGAGTTAAAATTAATAAGGATATCTCAATGGCTGCTATAGCATTAAAAATGTTTTTCGTCGTAACTGTGCCAGTGATTTTCGGCATGATAGTAAGAAGTTTAATGACTGATTTTATAATATCAAAAACTTTAGTAATTCAGAGAATTTCAATAATTTTATTTCTAGTCGTGTTCGTGGCAATTTGGGTAGAAGAGTGGGATAAAATAGTAAGCTTCATAACTAGAGCCGGCTTAGTGGCAGGAATTTTAAATATAGTTATGATGTTTTTAGGATATTACATAGCAAAAGTGTTTGCTTCAGGTACACCACAAAGGAAGTGCATATCTCTTGAGTGCGGTCTACAAAACGGAACCTTAGCTGTATTTGTAGCGACACAATTATTTGATGATATTGTTTTTATAGTACCTACAGCTGCATATGCTCTAATTATGTTTACAACATCAATATTTTTTGTTCTCTTAGTAAGAAAAATCAATTAGATTATTTAAAGAATAGGGCGAATGGTGGAACTGGTAGACGCGCCGGACTCAAAATCCGGTGGTAGCAATACCTTGAGAGTTCGAGTCTCTCTTCGCCCACCACATTATGGAAATAAATAAAATAAATAGTCTAGTAGAGCTGTATTTTAAAAAATGCGAAGAAATTAATCCTAAAAAACCTTTTTTAAAATGGTTAAAACCCAACAAACCTTTCTACAGTTGGGGGGATATAAAAGAGAGAGTATTTAAACTTTCTCATAAAATTAAATCATTGATTAACAATGGAGATCGTTGCTTAATTTTATCTGAAAATAGACCTTATTGGTTAATGGCAGATTTAGCTGTAATGAATGCAGGCGGTATATCAGTTCCAATTTTTACAACTTACTCTGCAAACGATTATGAATACATTTTAAATGATTGTAGACCATCTTTAATTATCGTTTCTAATCAAGATCAATTTAAAAAAATAGAAAATTACATAAATTCAAAACAAAAAATTATTTCATTTGAAGAAATAGATCGAGAAAGTTTTTTAATAAAAAATATTTTAGAAGAAAATTACGATCAAAAAATTAATTATAGTTTAAAAAGAAACATGCCGGCTTGTATTATTTATACATCAGGGACATCAGGAAATCCTAAAGGAGTTGTTTTAAGTCACGGAGGTATTTTATCTAATTGCGAAGGTGCAATTGAGTTACTTGAACCACTTATCAAAATTAAAAATCCAATTTTTTTAACATGGCTACCTCTTTCTCATTCTTATGAGCATACAGTTCAATTTATTCAAATTATTGTAGGAGCCAAAGTTTTTTATGCAGAAAGTTTAGAAAAATTAATTACAAACATGTCAGTTGCAAAACCAACTATCATGACAGCAGTACCAAGATTTTACCAAAATCTTTTCACAAAAATAAATATGAATTTTGAAAAACAGAAAGGATTAAAAAAGCTTTTGATTAGTAAAACTCTTGAACTTGGAACAAAAATGCTCAGAAAAGAAAAATTAAGTTTTTTAGAAAAAACCATTAATTTTATTTGTAACATTTTAGTTAGAAGGAAAATCCAAAATCAGTTTGGTGGAAATCTGCAATCTTTTGTTTCAGGAGGCGGAGCGCTAGATCAAAATATTGGTACATTTTTAAATGCTATAGGTCTACCAACTTTACAAGGCTATGGACTTACAGAAGCCTCACCAGTCGTTAGTTGTAATTTACCAAATCTAGTCAAAGTTGAGACTGTAGGTCCTCCATTTAGAACGAATCAGATTAAAATTGCAGATGATGGTGAAATCCTGATTAAAGGAGAAAATGTGATGTTGGGATATTGGAATCAAAAAGACGAAACAGCAAAAGCTATAAAAGAAGGTTGGCTACATACAGGTGATATTGGGGAACTGGATCAAAACAACTACTTAAAAATAACAGATAGAAAAAAAGACATTATAGTTAACTTAGGTGGCGACAATATTTCTCCTAGTAAAATTGAAAATATTTTATGTTTAAATGAATTAATCAAACAATCTTTCGTATACGGAGATAAAAAAAACTATTTGGTATCAATAATTGTGACCGATAAAGAAATTAATAACAAAAAAATTAAACTTATAATTGAAAATATAAATAAAAGTTTAACTTCAATTGAAAAAGTAAAAAAATTTGTTTTAATACATGAAGAATTTACAATTGAAAACGGAATGTTAACACCAACTTTAAAGTTAAAAAGAAAAGAAATAATTAAAAATTATAAACAACAATTAGAAAATCTTTATTAATTTTATAAATAAAAGTTTAATTTTGCTTAAAAAAACATTGATATTACTAACTTTTTTAAAAGTTAATAAAAATTAAAAAAAATTATTAAAAAGTTAAATTTTGAATCAATTTTGCAAATTAATTTATGTTTGACATGAATCTTTTAATAATTAATGTTTAATTAACAAACGAATCATTAAGATTTGTTTAATAACAAGGGAGATAAGATGGCTAAAAGAAGAAAAAAAGCTAAAAAGAAAACTAAAAAAAAGAAAAAAGCTAAAAAAAGAAGAAAAAAAAGATAGTTTTCTCTTTAACTAAACGCCCTTTTTAATTCTTTAAAGAGGGCGTTTTTTTATTCTACGCTCTCAATAATATTTGTTCTACCCAGTGCTTTGTCCATTTTTTTTTGAACATCTTCCGGATTAATTTTAAGAACTGCTTCAAATTCAGATTTTAATCTTTCATAAGCTTTCTCAAAAAGTTGTCTTTCTGAGTATGATTGATCTGCAATAATATCTGTGTTTTTATTAAGATCTTTAACTACTTCCGCTAATTCATAAATCTTTCCAGAATTAATCTTTTGATCGTATTCTTGGGCACGTCTACTCCACATTGTTCGTTTAATTTTTGGCTTAATTTTCAAAATTGAAATACATTTATTAATTTGATTGATTGACGCTATTGGTCTTAGTTTTGACTGTTGATTAATTGGAACCGTTAAAGTTAGTTTTTCTTTTTCAACTAAAATTTTATAAAATTGAATATCTATTTCACCGATTTTAGCTTTTTCAATTGCTGTTATTTTTCCTACACCATGTTTTGGATATACTACGAAATCTTTTAAATTATAAATTCTCTTTTCAGTGGGCTGTTTTTTTATTTTCTTAATTTCTGGCTTTTCATCAGGGCCGGGGATGTTGCTTTTTTTTTCTAGTCCTTTTTTTAAAGTAGGTTTAATCTTATTTAATTGTTTTATTTTCTTAACTTTTTTTAATTTTTTTACTTTTTTAACCTTTTTCTTTTTTGGCATTTTATTTATTTTCCCGGTTTTTCTGAAAAGTGATTATCATATTTATTTTTTATTTCTCTGAATTTTTCGTGCTCAGACATTGGTTCTTTTTTTTTTGAAATATTAGGCCATATTGCAGAAAACTTTTTATTAATCAACAACCATTTTTCCATGTCTTTAACACTTTCATCTGTATCAGCTTTTATAGCATCTATTGGACATTCAGGCTCACAAACACCACAGTCTATACATTCATCAGGATTTATGGCTAAGAAATTTTCACCCTCATAAAAACAATCTACAGGACATACTTCAACACAATCAGTGAGTTTACATTTAATACATTCGTCTTTAACAATATAAGTCATTATTTATTTATTAGTTTAAGTTTTATTTCTGCGCACTCTTTGTCTGGAAGATAAATAAGACCAGATATTCTACGCATTAGATTAGACTCGTATTGGTCAACTGTATTATCCGAGATAATCACTTTCCAAAGATGTTCAATAATATCTTTCTTAATCTCAATAGAGTTCTCTTTAATAATATTTGTGTAATTTAATAATTGATTTGAATTTTTTTCTATAATTTCAGCTTTTTCTAAAATTGCGTCTGCATCATCATTTTTTAAATATGATTTAATAAAATCTTTTATCAAATCTTTTTCATGATCAGAGTATATTTCATCGATACTGGCAGCATGTACAAGCAATGCAGCAATACCAATAACACTCTCTTTATCTAATTCATTCATTTATTTAATATTCAAAGAAAGTAGCTTATTAAATGGATTATTTTTTTTGTCAAACTGTATTATTTTCTCTTTTTTTCTTTTTTCCCCTTTAAAAACGTAAGTATCGATATCTTTATCTTTTTTATAATTCATATAAGACATTAATTTATAAAAATTTTCTTTTGTACAACCTAACAAATTCATCATTTCAGCATTAATTTTGAATTTTTTATTCTTAGTATTATCTAATATTTTTAAAAATAACTTCTCAAGGATATCAACTCTTACAAAGAATTCTCTAAATTTTTCAAATCCACATAATAGTAAAAAATCTTTATCTATGGATGTGTTGTTCAAAAAATTTAATCCTGATTTAGGAATTATATTTTTATCTGAAAGATTATGAAAAATTTTCCATAAACCAATCCTAAATTCTACAGCTTTTGGTTTAAGCATTTTAGGTAGGTAAATATGATATCTTCCTATTTTAATTCCCATGCCCCATAATTTTTTCCTCTCTTCTGTTGGAATTAATTTGACAATTTTATCCACCTCACTTCTTTTAATTACGCCGTTGTTTTCATAAAGTTGAAAAACTAAACCTCTTAAGTATTGGTCTTTAATTTCATATTTAATTAACTTAATTAGATCCCCTAAAATTTCATTTTTGTAATGATTAAACCATTTATTTAAAAATATAATTAATTTAGCTTTTGACTCTTCACTTAAAGAGTCATCTGCAACAATATCTATTTCTGGGCTTAAATAATCATTGCCTTTTTTTAATCTCGCGATTGGATTGCTTTTCCAAATAATTTTATTTTCATTGTTAATTTTAATTTCACCTTTAGTTAGGATTTCATCAGTTCTTTTTATCAATTCTTTTTCAACACCTCTTCTTGCAGCTTTCTTAATTTGCTTTAGATCTGTATCTAATGTTTTTGATGTAACTTCTATTAAAAATTTTAAACCTTTTAGTTCACCAACTAATTGTCCATCAATGAATATTTTATTTTTATTATCAATTTCTGAGTTTAAAACAAGATCTTGTTTCAAGCTTCTTGAAAGAATGCTTATTTTTTTATCAATAAAACTTTTTGTTAATTCATTGTGCAATTTATCTGACAATTTATCCTCTATGCTTTTAGTTAGCTGCACCCAATAATCAGAATTTTCTAGCCAATTTTTTTTGTTAGCAACATAAGACCAAGTTCTTACATTAGAAAGCCTATGAGATAATAAATCTATATTACCATGATCTTTTTCTAAACCTTTTAGCTGTTCTTTCATAAATGAGCTTGGTATTCTTTTTTTTCTAGTTGACAGAAATTGAAAAACTTTATCAATTACATTTATATGTTGACCATAAGCTTTTTTTTCAAAATCTGGTATTTGGCAACACTCCCACAATAACTCTAAGTTTTTGTGATAGATAATATTATTTTGACCTTTTTTTAAAAAAAACCTTAAAACATTTTCATCAAGTGAGTCATTAGTCCTTAGCAAATTTTTTTGAAGGGGTTTGAGCTCAAGAGAAGCAATTAATTTATTAGGACTCTCAAAGTTTAATTTCGAGTTTCTCCAATAAATTGTCCTTGTATCTGGTAATTGATGTTTCTCAATTTTTTCTATCTCATCTGAATTTAGTGTTTCACAATCTCCCGTGGTTCCAAAACCTCCATCGTTTTTATATCTGCCCGCACGTCCTGCAATTTGAGACATTTCAATTAAATTCAACCTCCTTGTCTTCTTTCCATCAAATTTTTTTAAACTTGAAAAATAAATTTCGTCAATATCCATATTCAAGCCCATCCCAATAGCATCTGTGGCAATTAAATAGTCCACGTCACCAGATTGATATAAACCTACTTGAGAATTTCTTGTTTTAGGACTAAGAGAACCCATAATAACTGCTGCTCCACCTTTTTGCCTTCTGACAAGTTCTGCTATGGCATAAACTTCTTCAATGGAGAAAGCTATTATTGCTACTTTTCTTTCTAATCTGGATATTTTTTTTATTCCTGAATAACTTAATTTTGAATATCTATCTTTTTTTTCAAATTCTACGTTATGAACTAATTCTTGAATTATCTTTGCCATAACTTGAGAGCCAAGAAACATCGTCAATTTAGTGCCACGAGACTCAAGCATACGCTCAGTAAAGATGTGACCTCTTTCTCTATCAGCGCACATCTGTATCTCATCGATTGCTATAAAATCTACCTCTTTATCTTTAGGCATGGACTCTACAGTACAAATAAAATAATTAGCCGTATTAGGAATTATTTTTTCCTCTCCAGTGATTAAAGCAACTTTATCTATTCCAACTTTATTTACACATTTGTCATAAACTTCTCTAGCTAGAAGTCTCAAAGGTAGTCCAAATATACCAGAGTCAAACTCTAGCATTTTCTCAATAGCTACATGTGTTTTTCCAGTATTAGTGGGACCGAGCAGAGCAACAATTTTTTGTTTGTTATGATTATCCATGTTTGTGTTAGGTAATTTTTTTTACACTATATGTAGAGTTAAATTGAGAACAAAATAAGATTAAAACATGACCGAATCGTTTTGTCAAATGTTCCACTTTTCTATGATTTTGAATTGACTTTAAACCAAGAGTCCCCGTATAGATTTATGCATTAAAGATGCCATCGAAAATAAAAAAAAGCATTCTCAAACTTAAAGAGTCTTCTACTTTAGTCATAAATGAAAAGTCAAAAAAATTAATCGAACAAGGTAAAAAGGTTTATCAATTCGGATTTGGTCAATCACCGTTTCCCGTGCCTACTAAAATTGTTGAAGCGCTAAAGAATAATGCACATAGAAAAGAGTATTTACCCATACAAGGATTGCCACAACTAAGAGAAGCTATTTCAATTTATTTAAAAAAAAAAACAGGAAATAATTATCCTAAGGAAAATATATTGATCACTCCAGGATCTAAAGAAGCTATGTTATTAATGCACATTGCTTTTAAAGGAGAAATAATAATACCAGCGCCAGGGTGGGTTTCTTATGAACCTCAAGCTCAAATCGGAGCAAATAAAGTACATTGGTTGGAAACAACAAGAAGAAATAATTGGTTTCCGACAGCAATTGAACTTGAAAAAAAAATCAAAAAAATAGGCAAGAATAAAAATTTAATATTTATACTTAATTCACCAAATAATCCTTCAGGAGCAGTTTGTGGTGAGTTAAAAGAATTAGCTAAGATTGCGAAAAAATATAAGTTGATCGTACTTTCAGATGAAATTTATACTGATCTAATTTTTAAAAAAAATTACGACTCAATTTCAAAGTATTACCCAGAATTAACCTTTATTACTGGAGGATTAAGTAAATGGTGTGGTGCTGGTGGCTGGCGATTAGGTTTTTTAGCAGTACCGGAAGAGCTTGAAGAATTTTTAGTAAGTTTAAAATCTTTAGCCAGCGAGTCTTATTCAACTGTGAACACACCAACCCAATTTGCAGCTGTTGAAGCTTACAAAGGAGATTATGAAATATACAAAAATAAAGTAAAAAAAATTTTAAATGCAATTGGAAATTACGTTTATAAAAACCTACAATCTAATAAAGTTTTAATTAGCCCTCCTCAAGGAGCATTTTATTTAATGCCTGAATTTAAAAATAACAAATTTAAAAACTCTTCTAAATTGTGTGAGTCAATATTGAACGAAACAGGTGTTGCAATGTTACCGGGCTCTGATTTTGGTTTTAAGCCTAAAAAAATGTTATCTAGACTAAGTTATACAGATTTTGATGGAACAAATTTTTTTAAAAACGTGCGAAGTGATGAGACAATAGATGATGACATGATAAATAAATATGCTCCAAATATAGTTGAAGGTGTTAAAAAATTATCAAAATGGGCTCAAAATTTATAAGATTTTCTTTGACGTCACTTTAATATCATTGTTTAATTACATTAATTAACAAACAGGAGACAACATGAAAAAAATAATATCAATGATTTCAGCATTGTTTTTAACTGTCGCTTTAACTAGTCCGGTTACTTCAATAGCTAAGTCTGCAGAGTTCTTTACAATCGGAACAGGTGGTCCAACAGGTGTATATTTTCAAACTGGTAACGCCGTATGTAAAATGTTGCATAAATCTGCAATAAGTGCTGATCACGGTAGAAAAAAAGGTACTGCTAAAGCATATAGATGCACAGCACCATCTACAGGTGGATCAAACTATAATATTGGACAAATTAAAGATGGTGAATTCCAATTTGGAGTAGCACAATCTGATTGGCAATTTCACGCTTATAATGGTTCAAGCAAATGGGAAGGAAACCAGTTCGGTAATTTAAGAGCTGTTTTTTCAGTACACAATGAGCCTTTCCAAATTTGGGCAAGTAAGAAATCTAAAATTAAAGATTTCAAAAGCTTAAAAGGAAAAGTAGTTAATATAGGTAACCCTGGTTCAGGTCAGAGAGGTACTATGGAAGAACTTATGAAAGCACAAGGAGTTGACAACAGCCACTTCAAATCAGTGACTGAACTTACTTCTTCAGAGCAAGTAAAAGCTCTTTGTGATGGTAAAATAGATGCATTTGGTTATTCAGTAGGATTTCCAAATGGTGCTATGGAACAAGCTGCAACATGTAAAGCTAAGGCAAGCCCAATTAATTTGACTGGAGCTCCAGTACAAGGTTTAATTGAAGGTGCTGACTACTATGCAAAAGCAGTAATCCCTAAAGGCACTTACTCAAATCAGAAAAAAGATGCCACAACTTTTGGTGTAAAAGCTACAGTTGTTACAAGTGCAGATGTTTCTGATGAGTTAGTATACTTAGTTACCAAAGCTGTAATGGAAAACTTTGATGATTTCAAAGCACAACACCCAGCATTTTCTTTTTTAAAGAAAGAAGATATGATTAAAGCTGGTTTATCTGCTCCGTTACATCCTGGTGCAATTAAATATTATAAAGAAGCTGGATTAATGTAATTCGACTTTATATTTTTTAAAAAAAGGCCCAATAATTTTGGGCCTTTTTTTTTGGAATAATGTATCTTAGTTTAAATGAATCAAAATATTAAAGACAAAATTAAAGAAAAGATTAGTGAAGACATTTCTCCTACTAAAAATTTAACAGGACTACATTTAAAAATAGTCTTTGGAATAGCAATTCTTTGGACTTTTTTTCAATTATGGTACGCTTCGCCTTTCCCTTTTTGGTTTAACTTTGGAATGTTTAAGGGTTTACCAGCAAGAGCAATACACTTAGGGTTTGCTTTAACTTTAACCTTTTTAATTTTTCCAATAGCTAGAGGAAAAAAAATTTCCATTTATGATATTTTTATAAGTATAATCGCAGCATTTTGCTGTTTGTATATATATATTTTTTATGATGATTTAGTTAATAGAGGTGGAATACTTTTAGTAAAAGAATTTTTTGGTTTAAAAATTCCTGTTGAAATTATAATAGGAACGATTGGAATTATTGTTCTTCTAGAGGCAACTAGAAGAGCTATTGGATTACCTCTTGTTATAATTGCAATTTGCTTTCTTTTATTCTCATATTTTGGTCAGTACGCACCGGATATAATTTCACATGGCGGTCTCTCATTAAAAAGATTAGTAGGTTTTCAATGGTTCAATCAAGAAGCAATTTTTGGAATACCTATAGGGGTATCAGTAGATTTTATTTTTTTATTTGTACTTTTTGGAGCTTTACTTGAGACAGCGGGGGGAGGAAAATATTTTTTAGATCTTGCTTTTGCTTTAGTTGGGAGAATGAGAGGTGGGCCTGCCAAAGCCGCGATTTTAGGTTCTGGTATGACAGGCATGATTTCAGGTTCCTCAATTGCAAACACTGTTACAACTGGAACTTTTACAATTCCAATAATGAAAAAAACAGGCTTCAGTGAAGAAAAAGCAGGTGCTATAGAAGTTTCATCTTCTGTTAATGGTCAAATTATGCCACCTGTTATGGGTGCTGCTGCTTTTGTAATGGCAAGTTTTATTGGTGTCACTTATTTTGAAGTTGTTAAACATGCTTTTTTACCTGCAATTATTTCTTATATTGCTTTATTTTATATCTCACATCTGGAAGCCTTAAAATTAGGACTTAAGGGCATGGATGACAGCGAAGTTCCCCATCTTAAAAAAACATTTCTATCCGGTTTACATTTTTTAATACCCATTTTTGTTCTAATTTATTTGCTAGTTTATATGAGATATACGGCAGCTTACTCAATTTTTTACGCAACCTTATCACTAATTTTTGTCAATTTAGTTAGTCGTTTAATTAAAAACAATGATTTTAAAACAGGTATAATAGAATGGTATAATCAAACTATTGTTGGGTTTCAAAAAGGTGCAATCAATATGGTTGGTGTTGGAATTGCAATAGCTACAGCAGGAATTATAGTTGGAGCGGTTGGTTCAACAGGATTAAGCACCAATTTAATTATTGTGATTGAAACAATAGCAAAAGATAATATTATTATATTAATTGCTCTTACAATTGTTCTATGTCTACTTTTAGGTATGGGATTGCCTACTACCGCAAACTATGTTGTTGTCGCATCACTGATGGCGACAGTTCTAGTTGACGTTGGAAATGCCTCAGGATTTATTTTTCCATTAATTGCTGTTCATTTATTTGTATTTTATTTTGGACTTATGGCTGATGTAACTCCTCCAGTTGGTCTTGCATCCTATGCGGCTGCTGCAATTTCAGGCGGTGATCCTCTCAAAACTGGGTTGCAAGCAATTTGGTACAGTCTAAGAACAGGAATATTACCAATTGTTTTTTTATTTAATCATGAATTATTATTAATCGGTGTAGATAGTATTTGGCAAGCACTAATAGTTATTATCACATCTTTAATTGGTATTTTAGTTTTCACAGCCGCAACACAAAGGTGGTTTATAAATAGATTAAGATGGTATGAAATTATTATTTTTTTAATAATTTCAATATCATTCTTAGCCCCTGAGTTTGTATTGAATAAATTTTATCCTAAATTTAATGTGCAAAAATTGTCCGCAACAAGTATTAACAGTTTATCACTTGACCCTTCAAAAGAAGTACATATTAAAGTTACAAGAGTCACAGAGTACGGAGATAGATATAAATTATTTGTAATTGACGATAAAAAATTTGAAGATCAATATAATTTAGAAAAATATGGATTAAACGTAATTGAACAAAATGATCAAGTCATTATTGATAGATTAAATTGGAAAGGTGAGGCAAAAAAATCTGGAATACAAAAAGGCGATATTATTAGCAATCTAAAAATTGAAAATCCCGATAGGCCAAATAAAATAATAGTTTACCCATTTGCATTTATTTTGTTGTTAGTTTTTGGATTTTTGAATTACAAAAAAAAGAACTAAAGTATTTTCCAAGTTCCAGATGCAGAGATAACTATACCTTTTTGATTTTCAACCTCACAGTTAATAAAAACTAGTGTTTTAGTTTTTTTTAAAATTTTTACTTTTCCAATTAATTCTTCACTATTAACTGCGGCAGATATAAATTTTATATCTAGATTAATAGTAACGCATCTTTTATCACCCGCCACTCTATGAGCAGCAGTACCCATCCCTGTATCTGCTATAGTCGATAAAAATCCTCCATGAGCTATTTTGCCAGTATTTAAATGGATTGGTTCAACTTTTACAGAAAATTCATAATTAAGTTCGTCAATCTTTTTTAGATCAAGACCGCCAATATGTTTCATGAAACCCTGATTAGTTTCGTCCATGATATTTTTTATCATACATTGGAGCTAATTGTGAAAATATTACTGATGTTAAGATTAAGATAATTCCAACAATTTTTATTTCGTTTAAAAATTGATCTAAAATTATCCAACCAAATATAGATGCAAAAACACCCTCTAGAGTAAATATAATTGCTACTGGGGCGGGGTTTAAATTTTGTTGACTATAGATCTGTAATAAAAAAGCTACACCACTTGATAAAACACCAGCATAAACCATCTCATAAGACTCTTTAAGCATATTTCCATAAGTTAAATTTTCAAATAGTATTGCTGGAACAAAAGCAATTAATGAACCTATAAAACATTGAACCATAGCTATGGTGATTGGAAAATTAAACAACCTAACAAACTTAGAAATAAAAACTATATGAAATGCCCAAAAAAAAGCGTTAGCTACTGCAATGCTATCCCCTAAACGTACAGTAACATTTTTAATTTCTGTTAAAAGAAAAGCTCCTAGTACACAAATAAATATCGAAGGCCAAAGTGACCAGTGCGATTTTACAGAATAAAATATTAAAGCTACAAATGGCACAATTACTACGTACAACACAGTAAACACGGCAGTATTTGCTACATCAGTATATAGCAAAGCATATTGTTGAAGAATATTTCCTACAGATAACAAAAATCCAATAAAAACTAAATATGAAAGAATAGTATTAAATTTAAGTTTAGTTTTTTTTACTTTTTTT
>Ga0209425_10004400_pt1 | contig 14355 bp, 7 predicted proteins | sample COG_05_FD_184749 | JGI IMG/M metagenome (GOLD analysis project Ga0209425, IMG submission 184749) | Pelagic Microbial community sample from North Sea - COGITO 998_met_05 (SPAdes) (version 2) | ecosystem: Environmental > Aquatic > Marine > Neritic zone/Coastal water | place: Helgoland, sampling... | reverse complement strand
ATCTGTTAACCTACCCCCCTCTCCTCCAGTTGATATTGCATATATAGATGGAAGATCAACAAAGATATTACTTACCTCTCCTGTTTTAACACCAATTAGAGCTGATTTAGAAGTCACTTCAACAGCAGAAATCCAAGATTTATCGCCAAATGCAAGTATTTCATCAATAGAGGGGGCTAGTAAACCGGCGGCTAATTGTTCAACAATTTCATCAGATGAACAAACAATATGATCAGCTCGACTCCATCTTTCGAGTGGACCCGCACCTCTATCTGTATTCATTAAATTTGGATTACTAATTACCGCAATAGCTGTTAATCCTGCTGCATTTCTGTCACCTACTTGTTCACTATATACTCTCTTAGCAAAAGCACATGCAAGAAGATTGATTTCATCATTATTTGTAGCCATTACGATAATCTCAGCATCACTAATTCCTGCTCTTAGAAGTGAATCTCTAGATAGTACTGACCCTGTGACAAGTAGGCCATCTATTGATTGGGATTCATTGATCGCACTAGACTTTGGATCAATTAAAGCAACGCTTCTTTTTTCTTGCCTTAAGGCGTTAGCAACGCCTCTACCGACCTCTCCAGCACCTCCTATGATTACTCTCATCTATTACCCTGCCTTGACTGAATGAATATAATCATACTTATTGCAATATTCCAAATCTAATGAATAATCAATATTAGATGATTATTGAGAGATTTATTCTTCCTCGAAAATTTTCTTTCCGCGTATTCGATTTTCTGCAGCAATTCGAATCTTTTGATCTTGACGAACGGTTCTACGGAATGCTTGAGATGCAGCAGGAGTCATCCCTAGAAGTAACCATTTATTTTGCGCAATAGGCCAGAAATAGAATAAGACAGGAGCTAAAAAGAGGATGATTAGAGGGTACCATAGAGTCAGTACTAATCCAAGTATCAGAATACCACGTGCGATTGCACTGAGATAAAATGTTTTGAAACGTCGAGAATTTAGTACACCCACACCTTGGAAGGTTGAAATCTCTGCATTACCTACACAAGCAATTACTGCTAAAGATAGAGATATTAGTAAGGAAATTATTGAGAAGCCTGAAAAATCAGATGTTAATTGAGGATCAAAAAGTCTTACAATTAATACCGAAGTAAACATGGCCCCCATACCTAGACCGAGAGTCCAACCATAAGGAGTTGAAGCACGTAAAGCTACTATCTTAGGCCTACCTAGTAAGAATAAAACTAATGCTGATTCAGACGCCCCAATAAGTAATGAAACAAAAAATGCTGTGAAAATATTCAGTTGAGAATCAATGACACCAAATTGCAATATCATTTCATCAGATGCAACTGCGAATACCATTCCTGATACAATACCAAATAGAAGATACTTGAAAGCACCTGCCATATCATAAAATCCAGTCATCTTTGCTATGATGCCCCTCCATCCAATATACACGCCTAACAGGCCTATTGCAAAGGCAAGTTGCATCTGCACAAGGGGTATCTCTGCAACGGCCATGATTGGCGATAGGGTTGTACCTTTCAGTTCACCGTCTCTAATAACCTTCAAACCACCCTAACATTACCCGAGGTTATGGCGCTCGAGGGGTTCAAGAATCGTATTCTTGGTTCGATCGGTTTATTGAAGGGGAAAAGACAGGTAGATGAAGAATCTGTAAAAGACCTAAGTCGTTCTCTAAGAAGAGCACTATTAGAAGCAGATTTCAATGTCAGACAAACAAAAGAGATCACTGAAAGGATTCAGAGAAGATTGTTAGAAGAAGAAAAACCGGCTGGTTTGAAACTTGAAACTCACGCTATGAATCTTATCTATTCCGAACTTGTAAGAATACTAGGACCACCAAGAGAGATTAAACCTCATAATGAAACAATTCTAATGGTGGGTCTATACGGTCAAGGTAAGACAACTACTACAGCGAAATTAGCTGATTGGTGGAGAAGGAGACATGGCGTTAAAGTCGGAGTAATTGAAGCAGACGTACATAGACCAGGAGCATATCAACAACTCTGTCAATTATTAGAAGGAACTAATGTCGATGTTTATGGAGAACCCGAAGAAAAAGATGCCACTAAGATCGTAAGAAATGGTCTCAAGAAAGTGGGCAATGCAGATGTAGTAATTATTGACACAGCTGGTAGAGATAGTTTAGATCAAGAATTACGCGATGAATTAATTCAGATAGCAGAAATAGCTAAGGCAACTGAAAGATTCTTAGTAATTGATGCACAGGTAGGTCAGGCCGCCGGAAAAGTTGCTCAAACATTCCATGACTTAGTTGGAGTTACAGGAACAATCGTAACGAAACTCGACGGTACTGCTAGAGGAGGCGGGGCACTTTCTGCAGTAGCTACAACTGGAGCTCCTATCGTATTCGTTGGTGAAGGAGAACAGGTAAAAGATTTAGAAAAATTTGAATCTGATAGATTTATTTCAAGACTTCTTGGAATGGGCGACATAAAGGGATTAATTGATCTAGCGCCAGGTGATTTAGATCAAGAAGAAGCCATGAGACTAGCACAACGATTAATGTCTGGAAGATTTACATTAACAGACATGTATTCTCAAATGGAAATGATGAGTAAGATAGGGACTGTAGATAAATTAATGTCACACCTTCCAGATACTATGTTTGGTGGAATGGGATCACTAGGAAGAGGTCAGAAAAAACAAATGCAAGACAACTTAGAGAAATATAAAGTAATTATGGATTCTATGACTCAACTAGAAAAAGATGAACCACTATTACTGAAACATAGTAGAATTCGAAGAATTGCTAAAGGTTCTGGTTGTACCGAAAAAGATGTCAAAGACCTAATAGGACAATGGAATAAATCTAAGAAAATGATGAAAGGAATGAAAGGCGATAGAAAAATGCGTAGGCAAATGCAATCAATGATGAATATTGATGATGCAGACTTTGACCTAGGGTGATATTATGCAGAGGCATTATGCCATTATTGGTCATAAAACACCAAGTACAGGTAAATTAAATCTAAATGATTTATCAGGTTCTGGGAGAATGGACGTCTTAGTCAGGGCAATTAATTCTGCACTTTTTGTATCTCATGGAATAAGAAAAGATACCACAATCACATTACATCTTCAAGGAGGAGATGGGCCCGATAGAAGAGTATTATTTGATGGTGAAAAATTAGCAGGAGTAAGACCAGATGAGAGGTCAATAGCAGGGCAGATAAAGGCAATAATGAAGTTACCAATACCTCCAATTGGACATTATAAAGAGGTCACTCAAGGAATATATCATTCCGGTGGAGATATTTTCAATACTCTTGATTTTTGGGAAGTAGAAAAAATAAATATCAACATACTTGATGCTAAAGGCATAGATATAAATCAGGTGTCTAAAAAAGAAAAAGTAGGAATAATTCTTTCTGATGATTTACCATTTAATGATAAAGAAATAGGAAAATTTACTGGTTATCAAAAAGTCTCATTAGGAGAAAAATGGTTGCAAGGACATTCATGTATTGCAATTACTCAGTATGTACTTGACAAACTATAGATTGAACCAGAATGGTAAACCTAGATTATCAGATTCAGATGCTGTGAGCAACATAGACTTTGGAATTCCTAGAGGATGATTGACTGGCCATGATGAAAGTGGAGAAATAGCATACTCTCCTGCATTTATTGAAGAACAGTCGGTCATAGGAATTTCTTCCTCTGTAATCATTGCAGCACCTACCTCGAAAGCCATGCCTCCATCATCTATTTGGTGAGTCTTTATTGCGTTTCTATACCATCTTGCACCGAGTGAGACAGTATTGAATTCTTGATTCCATTTCAAAGGAGCATTTAGATTGAGGAAAATATTCCCATGTGAAAAATGCTCTCTTATTGATTCTGCACTAGGTGAAATTTTAGGAAGAGAGTTAGAACCATTTGGCCGTAGAAGATCTGGAGGATTAATAGGAAGAAAATGAAGACATGAATCTATCACTTTAATAGCACCTTTAACAGAATCAGTAAAATCACTATGCTCATAAGTTGCTAAACTAATTGCTATAGAAGGCATACCATATAATGCACTTTCTCTAGCTGCAGAAACAGTTCCCGAATGCATGATATCAATAGAAAGATTTGGGCCTTGATTAACACCTGATATACACATAGAGGGATGTAAATCTGGCTCTAATATAGCAAGGCCGCCATCTAACGCAGCAATTACGCAATCACATGGAGATCCATCTAAAGAATAAATTTTCAAAGGCACTTGATAATTCGATTGTAAATTGTCAACAATATCTTGTCTTTTCGAAACTTTCAATTTTTTCCGAACGGATATACGCATTCCAGTAGCAGATTGTTCAGTGGACGGAGCTAAAACAACTACAGGGAAACCTTGGATATTTAATTCACGTATTAACTGCTGAATTCCAGGTGCATCTACACCATCATCATTTGTGACAAACAACGTAGGTTTAGCCATAGAACTCCGAGTCGCCTATGGTTCATGAAGGCGATTCATCTGTTGTTTGCTCATTCGCTTCTTCAAATTTAACTAACATGGCCCCGACTAACATCAAACATCCACCAACTATTGTCCAAGCACCTAGGTAAATATCACCTGTCCAAAGCCATCCAATAACCCCTCCAATAACTGGTTCAAACAATAATGCAATTGAAACTATTAGAGGAGGAAACCAACGTAAAACAGCATTTATTCCAGTATGTCCGAGTAGACCAGGACCTAATGATAAATAACCAATCCATAGAATCCAACTGATATCGAACCATCCAAAAACACCTATTTCAGGAATAGTTTGAGAAAAAGTTGTACTTTCTAGAATAAGTGAGGCAGGAGTTAGCCAAACTGCTGAAAGAAAAGTTACTGGAAACGCATAAATGAATAATGGCATGTTTCTCTCAGATCGAAGATATCTTCCTGAGAAAAGATACCCCACTACAGTTACTGCACCAATGAATGCAAAGAAGTTACCAATTAGTGTAACTTCCCCCCCTGCATCAATATCTTTCAAAGTCAAGGCTGCACCAATGAAACCAATCAAGGCTCCAATTACGTGTCCTCTTCTAATTTCAGAACCTAGTATTGGCATTAACAAAACAACGACTAGTGGGTGACTGGTGACAAATAAAAGACTGTGAACTAAACTTGTGTGGTCTAATGACCAAACCCAAGAACCAAAATGTGCTGCTAAGAAACAACTTGAGAGAAAAATAATTAAAACATCTTTTCTAGTAAATTTTTCTCGATCTAGAAAATATAATTGATAGATGAATCCTGGAAGGAGAATTAATGCTGTCCCTTGCATTCGCCATGAGGCCCGTAAAATAGGAGGTATTTCAGACATTGATTGTAGAACGGCACCAGCACTTGATACCGCGAATAATGCTACGAAAAGAAGTAACCAAGCCCCTCTAGGGACATTGTTATTATCAGATTGCAACATTATTTTTCCACCAATTCAGCATCTAAAATTTCTTCATCTGGTAAAGAACCAATAATTCCTGCTGCCTTGAATAATTTGTATACACCAAATGCTAAACCTAAATTTACTGCTATGAAAATCATCATCCTTACTTGAGGCCACCAAGTTTTGAGTTTCAATTCTGTTGGACAAGTTACAGAATCTAAACTAATATCACATTTCTCTTTATTGGCAGGATTACTATTATACTCTGTAGCATATTGAATTACTTGACTAAAGTCATCGCTTTCAGCGCCGATCATTTCGTCAAGATAGGACTCTTCCATCCAATTATCTGGCTCATAAGTATGAGAAACTTTCACCTCATCACCAACTGCTAAAGCAGCAGTCTCTACACCATAGAATGCTTCACCAGTTAACGCACCTGCAGCAATCATGAATGTGAAAAGAAGCATTAAAGCACGTTTCTTTTCGGCTTTTTCAGTTCCATATTTGAGACGTATTTGCTCAACTTTAGGCAATAATCTTCTATTTTCCCACCAGTCTCTTGCAGCACCACCAATCAGCATTGGGAATGTAGCAACTGTAGGCAGATACATCCCTAAACCAAATGAAGTTCCCATTCCAGTAGCCCATTCTACAAATGCACCTAATAAAAATCCTAAACCTAAAGCATACCAATCACCCTGACCTTCTGCAACTATTATTGTAAATGTAGCAAAGGCATTGGCTTGTGGTGCTAGCAGCTCAATACTACCATCTGCTAGTAATTTAGACAAGAATATTGCAACACCAGCACCTAGTATAGCACCAGGAACTACTCCCATAATATTACCCTTAGATATGTGATATGGTCTATTACCAATGTATAGACTGTTTTTGTAATCTCCAACAACCGTACCAGACATAGATATAGCCGAACCAAAGACTGTTGTTCCAACTAAGGCCATTAGTACAGATTCTTCTTTACTAAGACCTAGTGGTAAATTCAGGAATATAGTTAGTAGAAGTAATAGCACTATGAATGATGTACCAGATACTGGTTCAATACCAGTTTCACCCATTACTCTTACAGCGATCGCCCCAAGAAGGAACGTAGTCAATAGAAGAACTACTGCAAATATTACAGATGGCAATATTGGGAATCCCCCTAGAACGAAGATTATAATCATAGCAAAGAATGCAATTACCATGAAGATTGGTATATGAGATAATGGCCATTCATACCAACCTTTACCTTCAATGAATTCGTCTCCTCTTTCACCAGAAAATGCTATCTTAATATCACTAAATATAGAAATAAAAGTAGGTGCCATTTTCAGTAGACCTAATGCACCGCCACCAAGTATAGCACCAATTGCTATTACGCGAACAACGGTTCCGAATGCTTTCCATTGAACTATAGGATATACGGGTGGAGATGAAAAGTCCCCATAGTCTTGAATGTAAATATAGGAATCAAGAGCTGGGTCATAGACAGGTGCATTTTGTAATACGACTAATGGAACTAGGTAGAACCAAGCGACGATTGAACCTAGATTAACCAGGAAAGCCACACGGAACTTCATGAACCAGCCAATTGCAAAAAGTGTTGGACTAATTTCAATACCTAAGAATGTGTAGGCAAATGGTGAACTTCCGTCACCATATGGAGTTATACCATTATACTGAGGAATTCCGGATTCTAACTTTGAAGGCTGGTGTATCCATCTTTCAGTATATATTGAAGAAAGACCCCACTCCTCACCAGAAAACATCATTGCGATACTATCTGCAATACTTGCAGGAACTCCTTTCATCTTATTCATCCATGATATAGGATAATCAATAAAGAACATAATAGCCATGGTAATTACTGTCCATGAACCAACTGTTTTGAGTGAATCCCGTGCAGCATCTGCAGCTCCAGAACTAACATCTGAAGCAATATCTAACATTTTTAGTGTAGCTTCGAATCCTGGCATTGGTAAAGGATCTTCAACTAACCAGACTCTACGGAATATAATGAAGTACATTACTCCAAGAAATCCAGCAAACATAGAGGCAATTATACCAATGAATGCTAACTGCAGAGTATCTACAGAAGAAATTAAATGACCACCATCGACAATATAATCATCGGAATAAGCCAATAAAAATATTGCAGGAAATGTGAAAATAAATCCTATAGATGCATTGGTTGCACCTGTAGTTGCACTGGTTGAGATATTTACTTCAGATGGTGACCATTTCAATGCCATACCTAGAAGATAGGCTACGTACCATGCAGCAGAAACAGCCATGCCTATTTTGAGACCGATATATGCAGTAACACCACTAAAAACAGCACCAATCAGAATACCTATCAATACTTTTCTTGTATCCCAATGAGAAATCTCAAAAGATTCTTGAAGATTTTTTTCTTCTAAATATTGCTCAAGAACACCTGTATTGAGATTATTATACATATCTTGATCGAGCCAAGTCAGAGTACCATTCTCGATTGCTTCAAGTCCACTAGGCGTAACAGGTTGACGATAAGCAGAACGTTCGACATCAGCCATTGCATTACCTCTGAATCTTGGAGAAGCAACGAATGCTTATACTTCTCGTGGAAAAAACAAGTTAAGAGATGATAATCGAGTTTATCTAATGATCACGAGTAATACGGTATCTTCCCATTGCTTCCATCCACTGAATTTCTCCGCCACCTTCTAAATTCATTTCAGGATCAAGAGGTAAAATCAGAGTTTCATATGTTTTACTGTCCATAGCATGTACTTCAGAACCTTGAATATGAGTAATGATTGCTGAACCTTTTTCGATTACAGGAACATAAATGTTATCTGTTACCGTGCCTACATGACTTTTCTTCTGACCTGTAAATATATCTTCTAGTTCAATTCTTGCTTTAGCGGAACCGTGCTTACCCGGTTTAGATTTAGACATACTTAGAATTTTATATGCACTTTCTTCAAGAGCAACGTATCGCCCTACTTTTAAGGTTCTAATTTCAACTCTATTGGTGCCAGGCATGATTATCATTCTAAGGGTTAGAGCACACCTTATCAGTATTCCCCGAAGTATCGCTCACAATAAACAAAGTATATACTGCATAAAGAAAAAAAGTTGGGACCTAAGCCGGGAGCAAAAGCTCCCGACTCAGGTTCTACGTTCGACTAAATTAGATTCAGTCGTCTCTGCGGCGACCGATTAGAGCCGCGCCGATTAGAGCGATTGATGCGAACAGTGCAGGGAATCCAGGTACGGATTGGCCGAATCCTGGTTCATCTCCACCGTCTTTGTTAGCTAGTGGACCGTCGTTATCATCAGAATCAAGTACGTCACATATATTGTCACCATCGAAGTCAGAAGGTGTAGAGGATGAAACCATACTATCTGATCCACATGCGTCTTCATCTGCATCTGAGAATCCATCGCCGTCGTCATCAGTATCTTCGTTGTCACCAGTTCCGTCACCATCTGTGTCATCCCACTCACTAGAATCAGTTGGGAATTGATCAGTATCATCTGAATCACCGTCGCCATCGTCATCGTTGTCAGCGTTGTCACCAAGGCCGTCACCATCTAAGTCTGCGGATTCTGATGGGTTCATTGGGAATGCATCATCTACATCATCAACTCCATCACCGTCATCGTCAGCATCAGCATTGTCACCAGTTCCGTCACCGTCACTATCTACCCATTCTGTATTATCAGCTGGGAATGCATCAATTCCGTCATTGACTCCATCTCCGTCGTCATCTGCGTCCGAGTTGTCACCTTGTCCATCATTATCCATATCTTCGGATTCTAATGGGTCAAGAGGGAACATATCGTCTACGTCAGCAACTCCGTCACCATCGTCGTCTTCGTCAGTATTGTCTCCAACACCGTCACCATCGTTATCAGAACTCTCTGAAGAGTCTAATGGGAATGGATCGCTTACGTCAGCAACTCCGTCACCATCGTCATCTGGGTCAACATTGTCACCTAGTAAATCTCCATCAGTGTCAATACATTCTGCAGCATTCATTGGGAATGCGTCATCAGCGTCTAGACATCCATCGTTATCGTCGTCAGTATCAGCATTGTCACCAGTTCCGTCACCATCGTTATCGTTAGTTTCAGAAGCATCTAGTGGGAACGCATCGAGACCGTCTGTGACATTATCATCGTCGTCATCAGAATCAGCGTTGTTACCAATTCCATCACCGTCAGTATCAATAGCTTCACTAGAATCCATTGGGAATGCATCTACATCATCTGCGAAACCATCGTTATCGTCATCAGTATCAGTCACATCACAAATCTGGTCACCATCGTTATCATCAGGTGTTGAGTTCATTACAAGACCGTCAGAACCACATATTGATTCATCAGAATCTGTCCAACCATCATCGTCATCATCTTCATCGACTGTGTACATTGAAGCATCACAAGCAGAACCATTCAGCATAGTTGTACCTAAGTTATCGGTCAAACCATCGCCATCGGTGTCTATTCCTACGCATGGGTCTAGTGAATCTAGATCCATGTCGTCGAGAACTCCATCGTTATCATCGTCAAGATCAGCATTAGTGAGACCTTGTGGCACAGACATTGTTACATCGTCAATCCATGCAGTATCTGCATTGCTGCTTACACTAGTATCCTTCCAGTAATTCCATGTGAATGTGTGTGCACCAGCATCAACTGTTCCGGAGTAAACTCCGTTAGCTAAACCAGACCAACGCATTGTAAATCCTGCAGTTCTCTGACAATTTGCATCATTATCTATACAGAATACTAGGAAATCCCAGTTAGACTCTGATGAAACAGAGTAAGCGAAGGAGTATGATGCAGCGTCAACAATACCGTCTCCATCTGTATCTGTGTCATTCACCATGTTAGTTAGGGAAATTACAGTTCCAGAAGCAGTTGAAGATACACCCTGGTTAGTTGACATTGCAGAGTATGCTCCTGAGATAGGAGAACCACTGTCGGCTGTCATTGGGTATGTAGCCAGACTTGAGGACTGCCAGATTCCACTAACAGCTCCACTCTCGAAGTCTCCTGAGAATGGAGGTGGACCAGTGTAGTCAGGCGTACCGTCACCATCTGTGTCAACCCATGCAGTTCCGTCATACGGGAATGGATCAACATCATCAAGGACGTTATCGCCGTCATCATCTATGTCAGCATTGTCTCCAATACCATCACCATCGAAGTCACTTGTTTCAGTAGAATCTAATGGGAATGCATCGAGGAGATCGTCAACACCATCGTTGTCGTCATCAGTATCTGCATTGTCACCAATACCGTCTAGATCGCTGTCTGCAGATTCTGTTGCATCCAATGGGTACAAGTCATTCAAGTCGTATACACCATCGTTGTCGTCGTCAGTATCCTGATTGTCACAGTATCCGTCACCATCAGTATCTACTTGCTCTGCAGGATCGTATGGACATGCATCAGTTACGTCGTCAACACCATCGTTGTCGTCGTCTGCGTCTTCAGTCAAAGTTGTTGTACAACCAGCTACTATTGTGTCTGGTAGACCATCACTATCAAAGTCAGCAGATGCACATAGGTCAAGAGGCCATACGTCAGTTGTATCTAGGACACCGTCACCGTCGTCATCAGTATCAGCATTGTTACCAATACCGTCTGCGTCAGTATCATCCCACTCTGTATCATCTAGAGGGAACGGATCGTTAACGTCTGTATCTTGATCGTTGTCATCGTTGTCATCTTCAGTTAATGTGCTTGTGCAACCAGTCACCATTGTGTCAGGTAAACCATCACCATCAGTATCTGTATCTGCACACTCATCCATTGGGAATGCATCGTCGACGTCAAGAGTCAAATCGTTATCGTCGTCTGTATCTCCATTGTCTCCAGTTCCGTCAGCATCATTGTCAGTCCACTCGTTTACATCGTCAGGGAATACATCAACTGTGTTAGCGTAGTTATCTCCGTCGCGGTCTGAGTCAAGTGAATCACAAGTTAAGTCTGCGTCCATATCTGCAGGTATGCTTGTAGCATCAAGAGGTAGGGATGAAGATGCATATACACCACCATCATTACAGTTTGTAGTCTCATCTAAGTCAGAGTAACCGTCATTATCGTCATCATAGTCTAATGATGTACCGTATGCAGTGATTGTAGGTGCAACTGTACCAGATATGTATGAGTAACTAGCTTGTACGAAACAAGCACCATAAAGTGCTGATGGGTTACATCCGTCACCATAAGAATCTCCGTAACTTACTGTATATGTACCAGCTGTGGTATAAGTTCCTACAGTATTAGATGTTCCCGTTCCAAAGCCGCTGTAAGTAGTTGATGTACCACTTGGCTCTGCTACTGTCACTCTAGCCTCAGAACCGTAAGATGCTGTTTGTAGCGTTACAATCAGTGTTTCGCCTACTGGTAGAGTAAAGGTACAAGATACTGTGTCGTCGACGCCTGAAACGTCATCGCCAAATGCGACTGAACCAGAGTCTACTGCTATGTAATCTCCAACAGCAGGACTTGGGTATGAGGACATTGTGTACCATTCTGTACCAGGTGTTGTTTGTCCATATCCGCTACAAAGTTGTACTGTTGTGTAAGAGTACGCTGTTGAATTAGGATCAATGTAGTCAGTTAGACCATCACCATCTGTATCATCCCATGCTTCTACATCGAATGCAAACATATCATCATACCAACCAGCAGTCATCATTTGTCCACCATCTCCCCATGAATCTCCAAGGGTAAAGGTGTATGTTCCTGCTTCTGTGAACGACCATGTGTACGTGCTTGAAGATCCGAAGAAACTGTATCCAGTAGTTTCTAAGTTAACTCCAGTGCTGGACGGTGAGTCCATTGTTAGAGTCGCCTCAGAACCATAGCTGTATGTAGTTAGAACAACATCTAATGTTGAACCTGCAGGTAGAGTCACGCTTGTTGTCAATGAGCTAAAGGAAACATATTGTCCACCGATTGATACTGATTCACCATCTAAGTGACCATCGTTATCATCGTCTGGATCAACTGCATCACAAAGGTTGACTGGAGCATTTGTTGTGCTCTGTACACCTGTGTGTGAAAGTTTCACTGTATCAGCATCGTTATCTGAAGGATAGCTTGTTGCAACTGTCTTATCAGTTCCACAAGCATCTTCGTAAACATCGTCCCAACCATCGTTGTCATTATCCATTGGATTTGTATCATCACCGTCAGGAGTACCGTCAGCGTCGTCATCAGAATCTGCATTGTTTCCAATGCCATCACCATCTGTATCCCACCATTCTGTAGAATCGAGAGGTGCCCAGTCATCAGCATCAGCGTAACTGTCACCGTCATCATCTGTATCTGCATTATTTCCAATACCGTCACCATCTGTGTCAGTTGTTTCGGTAGAATCTAATGAGAATGCATCGAATGCATCTGAAACACCATCGTTATCATCGTCAACGTCTGTTGTTAGAGAGGTCACACAATCTGCTACTACAGAGTCAGGTTGACCATCACCATCTGTATCGATTGTTGCACACTCATCTGTTGGGAATGCATCTGCGTTGTCTCCCATACCATCAGCATCAGCATCAGCTGATTCTGTTGCATCTAGTGGGAACACATCGTTAGCATCGTCAGTACCATCAGCATCTGTATCTGTATCTAATGGATCGGTTCCAGCAGCTGCTTCATCAGCATCAGAAACTGTATCACCGTCGTCATCGTTATCCAGAACAGTTCCGGCAGGGCTTGTAGCAGGTGTTGTTGCTGTACCATCTTGTATTGAGATTGTAGCTGAACTTCCACCATCGCCCCATGAATCTAGCATCTGAACTGTATGTGAACCAGCAGTAGTTATTGTTGTGTCACTACATCCTACAGATACACCATCAACGATCATTCCACATTCACTTGGATAACTATCCAAGTTCACTGTAATAACAGCTCTTTGACCGTTGTTTAGTGTGAAGGAAACTGGAGTACCAGTTGAACCATAAACTATCGCAGTCAAACTTGAGGATTCAGTCCATGGAGCATCGTAAACAGATAATCCAGGGAAGTCATCAGCAAGACCGTCACCATCTGTGTCAGTCCATGCGTCTACATCTAATGGGAACGCGTCAGTTGTATCATCCACACCGTCTGCGTCATCGTCAGTATCTGCATTGTTACCAATTCCATCACCATCATAATCAAGTGTTTCTGTAGAATCTAATGGGAACGCGTCAGCTGTATCTAGTACACCATCACCGTCATCATCAGTATCCAGAGCGTTACATGACAGGTCACCGTCTGTATCTGTAGGAGTTGATGTAGCATCTAGTGGATCATTACTTTCACCACAGTTAGTTGATTCATCAACATCAGAATATCCATCACCATCATCATCAGTATCTGCATTATTACCAGTACCGTCACCGTCTGTATCTACTGTTTCTGTAGAATCTAATGGGAAAGCGTCAGCTGTATCTAATACACCATCGCCGTCATCATCAGTATCTTCATTGTTACCAATTAAGTCAGAGTCTGTATCAGTCCATTCGTTGTAGTTATCTGGGAAAGCATCCACATCGTTATCAGTTCCATCACCGTCACGATCTGTATCATCAGCATCTTGGATACCGTCGCCGTCGTCATCATTGTCAGCAAAGTGACCGAATCCATCACCATCAGCATCGTATTGTTCATTCGGATCTTCAGGGAAGTCATCGTTAGCATCAGAAACACCATCGCCGTCATTATCTAGATCTGCGTTGTCACCAACTCCATTGTTATCAGTATCAATCCATTCTAATGCGTTGTATTGGAACGCATCTGCTGAGTTAATCCAACCATCACCATCAATATCGGTATCTACGCCGTTTAGGATACCATCTTGATCAAGATCATTACTTGCATTGATAGTTACTGCAGCTGTTGCCGCGCTAGCGACTGATTCAGCTTCACCAAATGCATCTGTGTAAGATAT
>Ga0209425_10004397_pt1 | contig 14361 bp, 14 predicted proteins | sample COG_05_FD_184749 | JGI IMG/M metagenome (GOLD analysis project Ga0209425, IMG submission 184749) | Pelagic Microbial community sample from North Sea - COGITO 998_met_05 (SPAdes) (version 2) | ecosystem: Environmental > Aquatic > Marine > Neritic zone/Coastal water | place: Helgoland, sampling... | reverse complement strand
TCTGCTACAGCACTAATAGGTCGTTTTAATACATCGAGATTTTTGATAATAATTTTTGACTTATCACTTACAATAGCTCCTTTCCACCTTCTTGGACGAAATGGACTAATTGGAGTTACGGCAAGTTTATTGGAATCTAGATTTAAAATTGGACCATGTACTGACAGATTATAAGCCGTACTTCCAGCTGGTGTTGAAACTAAGACGCCATCAGAAAATAATTTCTTAATAATATTTTTTTTTCTGGTCATTATTGCAATAGATGAAGCTTGTTTACTTTGTCTTAATATTGAAACTTCATTTATAGCTATTGATTTCTTAATTTGGTTATTTTTTGTCCTTACGGTCATTTGTAGAGGGTGTATCTTTATATTATTTGAAGTTTCTAAATTTTTAATAAAGTTTTTTTTTACAAATCTATTCATTAAAAAACCATAGTTTCCAGAATTTATCCCATAAAAAGGCTTTTTAAGTTTATAAAACTTTTTTAAAGTTTGAAGCATGAAACCATCACCTCCTATAACAAGTATAATACTAGATTTCTTTAGAGAAAAAGTTTGAATTTTATTTTTTAAGAGTGCTTTAAGCCTAAGAGAATTTGCAGTTTTATCAAAAACTAAATAAATTTTATTTTTCATTTTTTCAATATAGTTTACCTAATTAAACTTTGTAATAATCAAAATACCATTTTAAAAATTTTTTTATTCCCACTTTGTAGTTTGTTTTTGGATTATATCCTGTTATCTTTTTAAGTAATGCAGTGTTTGATAGTGTCATTTTAACATCGCCTTTTTGCATAGGCATATAATTTCTTATAGCTTTTATTCCAATTTCTTTTTCTAAAGTATTAATAAAATTTAAAAGGTAGACTTTGTGAGTATTGCCAATATTCAAAATTCTAAAAGGTGCGACTGGAGATAGGCTGTCATTTTTAATTTTTCCAAGCTGATTTAAATTAGGTGCTTTATTTATTAGTGCATTAATGCCATCAACAATGTCGTCAATATAAGTAAAATCACGAAACATTTTTCCCTGGTTATAAATATTTATTTTCTTTTTTTTAATAATTTGTTTTGTAAAACTAAAATATGCCATATCAGGTCTTCCCCAGGGACCATAAACTGTAAAGAATCTTAACATTGTAATTGGTAGTTTCCATATATTTGAGTATGAGTGAGCTATACTTTCCGTTGACTTTTTTGTAGCTGCATAAATGCTTAACTGTGTTTCAGTTTTATCAATTTCTTTAAATGGTAAATTTTTATTTGCTCCATAAACAGAAGAGCTAGATGCGATTAACAAATGCTTTACTTTAACTTTTTTCGCTGATTCAATAATATTATAGGTTCCAATAATATTTGAATCTAAATAAATACGTGGTTTTTCAATACTATTACGTACTCCGGCCTGCGCTGCTAAATGAATTATTATTTTAGGTTTAAATTTTAAAATTAAATTACTTAAAACTTTATTATTTTCAATTTTGCCTTTTGTAAAAGAAAAATTTTTGTATTTTTTTAAAATTTGGTATCTACTTTTTTTTAATTTAACGTCATAATAATCATTCATTGAGTCAAAACCGTAAACACTATGACCTTTTTCTAATAATTTTAATGATAAATGAAATCCAATAAATCCCGATGATCCAGTTAAAAATATTTTCATACTTTTTCTTTTTTAATTATAAGGTAATAAAACTTTTTATAAACTAACATTTAGATAAATATGCTTCATATATATCCATGTCAATAGATGAGATTTATAATTAAGCTATATTATAAATGATATATATGTTTTATTTAATTAAATATTTTTTTCTTAAGTTTGAAAAAAACTTTCTAATAAATGCAGCTCCAACTCCCAAAATAAGAGCAAATAAAATTGAAAATAAACCATATAAGATTGGCATCTCAACTGACAATTTTTTTATAAACATTGATAAAGGGTTTAATTTAGTAATATCAATTTTTTCAACTTTTTGTAACATATGTTCAGCAAAAAAAGTGTCGTATGCAATGGCTATTCCAACTAATAATAATAAGACTGCCAAAAGAGTTTTTAAACCGGTGCCATCTATTGACTCTCCTAATTTTTGTCCTACTTGAACACCAACTATAGAACCCAGAACTAACATAACCACTAAAATTAAATCAATAGAACCATAATTAAATGCGTGCAGGAAAGTTACAATTACGCTTACAAATATAGTTACAAATAAGGATGTTCCGGGAATTAACTTTGTTGGCATTCCAATTATATAAATCATTGCAGGGACCAAAATAAAAGCACCACCAATTCCCATAATGGCTGCAATAAATCCAACTATTAAACCAATAATAATTGGGGTAAATGCACTTTCATATAATTTTGATTTTGGAAATCGCATTTTGAAAGGAAGACCATGTATCCAATAATGAACATGCAGTTTCTTTTTTTTTACAACTTTTTTTCTTGCAGCATCAATTTCACCTAGTCCCTCAACTAACATAGCTGTACCTATTATTGCAAGGATGTACATATAAGCTAACGAAATAACTATATCAATTTTCCCGATGCCTTTAAAATAAGTAAAGGTCCAAATTCCTAATAATGTTCCAAAAACTCCACCAACAACAATCATCAAACCCATCTTGTAATCAAGAGTATCTTTTAAATAGTGTGTGGTTGAGCCTGAAACAGATGTAGCTAAAATATTATTTGCTTCGTTTGCTACAGCATAAGTTGGAGGTACTCCTAAGAAAATTAAAAAAGGTGTCATTAAAAAACCGCCACCAACACCAAACAAACCTGAAAGTATTCCGACTACACCACTTAAAGAAACAATTGCTAAGATATTTACAGATACTTCAGCGATAGGTAAAAAAATTTCCATATTTATTTAATGGTGCCCTCGGCCAGACTCGAACTGGCACTCCCAAAGGGCAAGGATTTTAAGTCCTTTGTGTCTACCAATTTCACCACGAGGGCACAAACGTTTTGCTCAGTATTTAACATTATTTATCTTTTTGTAAACAATTATTAACCATTTTGACTTTTTAATTTTATTATTTGTAGTTTAGGTATTGGTACTACTACTATTGCTTCTAAATTCATTTTTTTAAGTTTTTCTATAATTTGATTCTTATAACGCCATGCTAAAATGAGAATAATACTTGGTTGATCAGTTTTAAGTTTTTTTGAACTATAAACAGGAATATGAAATCCAGGGCTATAAGTATTTATTTTTCCAGGATTTTCATCAACAAGATATTTGAATTTTTTTCCAAGATTAAAATGTGAAATAAGAGTTGTTGTAGTTGCTGATGCTCCATAACCGACGACATCTAAATGTTTATTTTTAAATAAATAGTTAACTAAATCATTATTAACTTTATCAATTCTTTTATTAAAATTAATAAAAGTTTTTTTTGATACATTAAATTTATTTTCTATGCTTTTAAACTTATTGACGCTTTGATCAACTTTCCATTTAGAATTATTTTTTGCTATAAAATATCTTAATGATCCACCTTTAGTTCCTATCTTTTGAATTCTAATCAATCTTAATCCAAATTTATTAAAAAAAGTTTCTAATGGAAATATTGATAAATAAGATAGATGTTCATGATAAATAAAATCAAAAACCATATTATTGATCATATTTAATAAATAAGAAGATTCTATTGCTATAACTCCTTCTGGAGAAAGAATAAGTTCAAGATTTTTTGTAAATGAATTTAAATCTTCAACATTAGCAAATAAATTGTTTATAGAAATAAAGTCAGCAAATCCATGATTATTAGTAATCTTTTTTACAACTTTATGGTCAAAAAATTCATTGATTGATTCTACTCCATTTTTTTTTGCTTCAATAACTGAACTATATGATGGCTCTATACCTAGTACTTTATGTTTTTTCTTCTTAAAGTAACTTAAAAGTGTTCCATCATTACTACCAATATCAATTATAAATTTTTTATTTCTAAAATTTAAAACTTTACAAATATTTTTTGTATAATCTTCAAAATGGCTAACTAATCCAAGTGAACTAGTGGTTACGTAAATATAGTCTCTGTAAATAATTTTGGGATCAACAACGGTATCTATTTGAACAAATTTACATAAATTACAAAGGCAAAGTTTTAAATCATAAAATTGCTGTTTTTTTTTATTTTTTAAATATGCATCACATAGGGGACTTTTGTTCAATGGCAAAACAATACTCAGTTTTTTACTTCCACACAATCTACATTGATTAATCTTTTTATAATTTTTTTTTTTCATAAATTAAGCATTTACTATTTTGCTATTTTTTTAAGTTTTAATAAATATTTTTTAACTTCTTTGCTATCTTTTTCTTCAGGAGACCATTTTGCATAAATAGTTTTATTTTGTTCAAAAGGTCCACTGGTAACTTCATGAAAAAGTACATCTTTTTCAATCAAAACTGTATGAAAGAAAGATTTATAAATTTTATAATAAAATGTTTTACCCGACTTATAATCTCCCATTTTTATTACTTGTTTAGGGTTACCGTTGTTATCAAAAAAAATTATAGTTACCCTTCCGCTTATTAAATGAAAAGATTCTAATTTATTTATATGCTTATGGGGTCGAACATATGCACCTTTTTTGTGAAAAATAAACATTTCATGAATTTTATCTTTATTGTTAAGGTGTGAACAAACTCGACTTTTTGAATTAACCAGATTTTTATTTTTTCTAATAAATTCTAATTTTTTGCTTGATAAGGATAAAAACTTGTCTATTTTTTTTGGAAAAAAAACAGATAAACTTTTAGAAAATTTTTTCCAATTTTTCATAATTATTCGAAATATATAAATTCATAATCACCTTTAAAATCGTTTTCATTAAAAAACCAGAGCCAATCTTTGGAACTTAAAAAAGTTTTACACGTTAAAGCCCAGCATTGAAAATTAAAAAGTTCTTCTTGAGTTCTGTAACTTTCAACCATTATATAGGATTCTTTACTTACTCTCGTAATTTCCTTTAAAGAAAATGAAAGCTCTTCTAAAGATAAATTGTGAAGCGAACCAAGTGATATTACTAAATCAAAACTTTTATCAAGATAAGGAAATTTTTTTTCAGCATTTCCGACCGATATAAGTTCTTTAATTTCTTCTTTCGAATTTGCTATTGCATAATCAGAAATATCAAAACCAATAATATCAAGTTTGGGTTCAATTTGAAGCATTTCATAAATTAAAAAACCCTTACCACAACCAACATCTAAAACTTTGGAGTCAGCTTTTAAATTGTATGTTTTTATCAAATCTTGAGCTACGGGCTTCCATCTACCAGGTATAAACTTGTAACCACCGTATCCATATTTTCTTTCTCCATCCCAATACTTTTCATCATATTGTTGAGCAACTTTACTACATTCAACTTTTTCATTGATCATTCTCTCAATATAATTTCTTTTTGTTTGTTGATGTAAAGGATTTACAAAATTTTTAAGAGTACCCATAAAATTATATTGTTTTTAAACAATCTGGTAGTGCTTTTTTTATAAGCCAAATATTTTCTATTTTTTCCAAATCATCCCTATTAACAAGCTTCATATTCTCAAGTGCAAAATAAAATTTTTTTTTCTTTTTAATTATTTGATTAAGTAGTGTGTATCTTTTTTTATTATCTATAGGAAGCTGAAATATGCTGTAGGCAACAATGCCATCTAGATTTTTAAGTTCTTCTATCACTTGATCTAAAATTTTATGACTATTTGACATTGAATATTCACTTGCACTTAAATTGTAAAATAAATTATTCTTTTCGCAGTAATCTCTAATTACTAAGTTTTGAATATTTTGTGGTACCCTCTCACCCATAAAGGGTCTACTATGAATATAACCTCTTATTTTAATCATTTATTTTTGGCAAATGATATTGCATACCAATTTTTGAAGCAGCTCTTAAAGTGATTGGTTCAAAAAACTCACCTATTTTTTTATCACCATAAGGACTATATAAACTTTTAAATCTACAATTCATTGACCATCTAGTTTCTTTTTCTTTATTAATAACATTTCCATGAGGTAATGCCTGATTAAAAATTAAAACTTCACCAAAATTAACTTTAATCCACTTAACATCACTCTTAATTGATTTATAAAAATCCAAACTACTTTTGCCAATATATTTTGAAAAATTTTTGTGAATTTTATTGTACTTCTCAGGTTTTAATAAATACATTGTTTTTGTAGAGTAACAATTGACCATTGGTATCCAAATAACAGCTTCAAATGGTGAGTCTCCCGACCAAATATCTGAGTGCACTGGAAGTAAAGAGCTATCATCATTGGGTAACTGAATGCTTAAATTTACTCTTGATTGCATTGCTAATTCATTTCCAACTAAAGCAAATAGTAAATCTTTAGCGACATGAAAATACTTTTTTTTAAAATCTTTGTCTTCATTAATATATTTAATAATTTTAAGTCGAAAATTATTGAGATCTTTAACCTTAAGATCTTTGTGAATATTGTTTAAAAATTTTTCAGACATATTATAATTGGGTGTTTTAACACCAAGAATCTTGGCTGACTTTTTTACTATAAGTGACTTAATATATTTTAAATTGGTTAAATTTTTTTGTTTTAAAATTACATAACCATTTTTTAAAAACTTTTTGCTAAGTTCACTCTCATATTTTTCTAAATAATGGCTCATTATTTTTTGATAAAATTTTTCATGTTTTTAGACAAATCCTTATAACTTAATCCACTATAATCGAGTAATTCTTTTTGTGTTCCATATTTTTCTAAAAATTTATCTTTTAAGCTCATAATTTTTATATCTGCTTTGTTTTTAGTATTTGATAACTCAGAGGAAAATTCTAATATAGATGATCCAAAACCACCAGCTTTAACATTTTCTTCAACTGTTATTATTTTTTTAGAATTTCTTATAATTTTGTTTAAAAAAATTGTATCCAAAGGTTTTATAGTAGAAAAATGAGCAACACCACAATCAATATTTTCAGTTTTTTTTAAAAATTTACAGGCTTCTAAAGCAATATGACTAGTTATTCCTGTTGTTAAAAAATAAAAATCTTTTGCTTTTTTTAAGTTTATAGCTTTACCAATTCTGGGTTTAAATTTTTGTGTAATAATATCTTCACCACCTCTTGCGATTCTCACGTATAAGGGTCCTTTTAATTTAATAGAGTCTAACATCAGGTGCTTCATTTCATGTGCATCACAAGGTGATATTATTGTTATGTTAGGCAAAGGTCTCATTATAGAAATATCTTCAATAGCCTGATGTGTTGGTCCTAGTGGTGCATAAACTAATCCACCCCCATTGCCTATTAAAGTGACTGGCAAATTATGAAGGCAAAGATCAACTAAAACTTGTTCAAAACATCTTCTAGTAATAAAAGTCGCTATTGTGTTTACGTATGGTCTAAAATTTTCAAAAGCTAAACCAGCTGCTAATCCTATAATTGATTGTTCTGCAACACCTTCCATAAAAAATCTATTTGGAAATCTTTTTTTAAATGAGTCAAGAACTCCAGGCCCCAAATCAGAACCTATAAATAAAATCTTTTTATCTTTTTTTGCTAATTCAAAAACTGTGTTTAAACATGTTTGTCTCATATTTTATTTTTTTCCTAAATATTTATTAATTTCTTTTACCTCTTTTTCTGTAAAAAAATTTTTATGATGCCATAAAGGATTATTTTCAGCAAAAGGGAAACCTTTTCCTTTTATTGTATGACAAATTAATGCAGTAGGTTTTTTCGTATTATTTTTTATTTTTGTAAAGTACTGGCTTAATTCATTTATATTATGTCCATTTACTTCAGACACATCATAACCAAAGCTTTCAAGCTTAAACTTTAGAGGCTCTAAATCTAAAACTTCTTTTGTTTTTCCATAAGATTGGATTTTGTTATAATCAATTAAAATATGAAAATTATTTAGTTTGTGTTTAGAAGCTATCATTGATGACTCCCAAAAAGATCCTTCGTTTATTTCCCCATCACCAACAATTACAAATGTTTTGTATTTAAATTTATTAAGTTTTGCACCAATAGCCATACCAGTTCCTATAGCAGGTCCATGACCCAACGCACCAGTTGAAGCTTCTACGCCAGGTACTTTTCCAAATTCAGGGTGACCACCTAAGATTGATCCAAATTTGCTAGCCGATCTTAAAATTTTTTTATCAAAAAATTTTTTATCTGCTAATAAAGCATACAACGCTAAACATCCATGTCCCTTACTAAGTATAAGTCTATCTCTATTAATATAATTAGGTTTTTTTGGATTATATTTTAAAAAATCGTCATAAAGAACTCTTAATATTTCAATTAAAGACATAGCGGAACCCATATGTCCTCTTCCACCCCCAAATAAACACTCAACAACAAGTGATCTAAGGTACAATGATCTTTTGTCTAATTTAATTGATAGTTCAGGCCTTTTGATCATATATTTTAAGAATAAAATTTATTAATTAACTTACAGATATAGATTATTTCACTTTTTTTTAAATACTGATTAATTGGTAATGTCAAAATTTGAGAAGATTGTTTTTCAGTTATTGGAAAAGATCCTTTCTTATAACCTAAAAATCTAGATGCATTTTGCAGATGTATAGGTACAGGATAATGAATAGTGGTATCTACCCCCTTTTTTTTTAAATATTTCTTTAATTTATCTCTTTTATTTACTTGAATTACAAACGTATGATATGTGTTAAACTCATCTTTAGTTTCAATAGGAAAATATACTTTATTTAAATTTAGATTTTTTAAGTACAAATCAACATTTTTTCTTCTTAAATTTATAACTTTTTTTAAATTTTTTAATCTAAAATTTAAAACTCCAGCTTGTAAATTATCCATTCTTGATACAAATCCAAAGTTTTTTACATTATCTCTGCTTTCTTCCATTCCATGAGTTCTAAGATTTTTTATTTGGTTATAAATATTTTTATTATTTGTTGTTAAATAACCTGCGTCACCAATAGCATTTAAGTTTTTAAGAGGATGTGCTGAAAAACAACCTACATCACCCCAAGCACCAGACATCTTATTTTTATATTGAGACATTATCGATTGTGCACAATCTTCAATTACAGGTATCTTATACTTTTTTGCAATACTCATAATTTTATCCATTGCGCACATTCTTCCAGTAAGATGTACTGGCATGATGGCTTTAGTTTTATTGGTTATCTTTTCTTCAATTTTGTCTTCATCTATGCTTTGATCTTTTTTTACATCTACAAAAACAGGTTTTGCTCCTAAATGGACAATCACTGATGTTGATGCAATAAAAGAATTTGGTGGAGTTATTACTTCATCACCTCTTCTAACACCTAGTAAATGAAGAGCTAATGTCAGTGCATCAGTTCCACTATTAAGTGAAACACAATATTTTGTTTTACAAATTTTAGAAATATTTTTCTCAAATTTTTCAATTTCTGAACCACCTACCCAATTTCCAGAATCCAGAGTATTATCAATTACTTTTAGTAATTTTTTTTTCTCTTTTTTATATTGTTTTTGTATATTGACGTAAGGAATTTTCATTTTTGTGAATAAAAATCTTTAACACACTTAACTATATAATTCATTTGTTTTTTTGAAAGATGCTGGTCACAAGGAAAACTGATAATTGATTTCGCATGTCTGTCAGAGACTGGAAAATCTCCCATTTTGTGTTTTAAAAATTTCATAGCAGGCTGTCTATACATTGGAATTGGGTAGTGAATTTTAGCTTCAATTCCTTTTTTTAAACAGTATTTTAAGAGTTCATCTCTCTCTTTAGCAAAAACAATGTATAAATGATAAACAATTTTATAATTTTTTAATCTTGGTGGAATAGATATCTCTTCAATATTCTTTAAACCTTTGTCGAAAAAATTTGCATTTTCGATTCTTTTATTGGCAATTTTTTTTGCACTAGGAATTAACCAATTTCCAACTACAGCCTGCAAAGTATCTAATCTAGAATTGTAGCCTGTAATTTTTACATTATCACGATCAACTAAACCATGATTACGTAAAAGTTTAAGATGTTCGTAATATTTTTTATTGCTTGTCACAATAATTCCACCGTCAGACCAAACATTGATATTTTTTAGTGGATGTAATGAAAATGCACCAAAATCACTCCATGTACCCGAGTTTTTATTGTTTATTGAAGCTAAAATTGATTGGCATGCATCTTCAACTATTGGAATTTTATACTTTTTTGCAATTTTATTTAATTTAATCATATTCGTCATATAGCCTGTAAAATGAACAGGAACTATTGCTTTTGTTTTTTTAGTAATTTTTTTTTCAACAAGATTTACATCCATGCAGAAGCTATCATCACAATCAACAAATATGGGTATTGCTCCTAATTCACATATTGCACCAACAGTAGCTACAAAAGTATTTGCAGCAGTAATAACCTCATCACCAGGTCTAATTCCAATTACTTTTAAACTGAGTTTTATTGCATCAGTGCCTGAATTTACACCAACTGCATATTTTGTTCCTATAAGTTTTGAAAAACTTTTTTCAAATTTAAATAATTCTTTTCCTAAAGTAAAGTCTCCAGTTTTAACAAATTGTTTTAGATCTTTCCAAAGATCATCACAATTTGAAAATTGCTGACTTAAATATGAATATCTAACTTTCAATTTATTATATTAAATTAATATTGTTCATTCTTTTAATATTAAAAAAAAATTCATCTTCAAAAGTGTTATTTAATGATTTTTTTTCAAATTCATTTTTTAAATCTAAAACAGCATCTTGTACAGTATATTTTGTTTCAAATCCTAAAATCTGTTTAATTTTTTCTGAACTAACATGATAAGATCTATTGTCATCTGATTTTGTTTTAATTATTTTAACATCTTGACCAATTACCTCTTTTACATCATTAGCTAGTTCATTAACTGTTTGATTTTTAAAACCAACATTAAAAATTTCCCCATTTATTTTTTTTGAAGGTGCATCCAATAAAATTAAATATGAATTTACCATATCATTTATATGAACATTGGGTCTTAGTTGATCTCCACCAAATACTTTTATTTCTCTATTATGATAAGCGTGATTTGTAAGAATATTTACTACCAAGTCCAATCTTTGTCTTTTTGCATAGCCACATACAGTTGATGGTCTTATGGTTGTTGTAATAAAATCTTCAGATTTGTAACTATTCAAAATTTTTTCACAGTCAGCTTTGAATTTAGAATAATCGGTAAGTGGTTCAAGTTTCATATCTTCTGTGACATTTTTTTCTTTTTTTATTCCATATACCGATGATGAGGATGCATATATAAACCTACTAACTTTACTCTCAACACTTATTTTAACAAGAGGTTCGAACGCATCAAAATTTATAGATTTTCCTAAACTTGGATTTAACTCAAAACTGGGATCATTAGAGATGCAAGCTAAATGAAGTACAATATCGTGTCCTGGAATGGTCTCTTTTAGTAAATCTTTATTTCTAATATCACCTTTTACTTTTTTTAATCTTTTATGATCATCTAATACGTTTTCACCATAAATCATTAAATCAAGTACCGTTACTTCATAATCTAATTCTAGTAATTTTGGAACCAGTTTTGAACCAACATATCCTGCTCCTCCTGTTATAAAAATTTTTTTCATTTGCTATTTTTTATTTGGTAAATATTCAGTTTTTTCTATTACCAGATCAGACAATAACAACAACCAAATTGTCTTATATTATGTTTAAATTCATTTACTTTATTCATATAATTTATTTTATAATATGCTCCATATACTTAAGTAATTTTGTTTTATTTAGAGGCACCTTATTAGACAACTCCTCTACAGAAATTGCTCCTGCCAAGGAACCTAAAAACAAAGAAAGTATATGTTGAGATTTTAATTTAATAAGTAAAGAAATTATAGATAACATTGTGTCACCTGCACCAACTTTATCTACTACTTTAGATGCAAATGCTGGGCTATAAAAAAAAAGTCGTGTTTTAGAGTCATATAAGAAAGCTCCTTTACTTCCTTGTGTTATAACTAAGTTTTTAATATTTAAAATTTTTGCTAATTTTTTTGCTAAATTTTCAACCTTTTCATTTTTATTTCTTAACTCTTGTCTTAATTCTTGTTCATTCATGACAACGCAATCAACATTTTTATATTTTTGAATAGTATGATAGCCAATATTGGCGGCATTAGCCTGTGCATTTAAAGCTAAAAATTTTGCATTTTTGTTTATTAATTTTGCAACACGATCAGTAATTAAGCCATGTCCATAATCTGACACTATAACAACGTCATACTTTTTTATCTCTTTAGATACCATTTTAATAAACTTTAATTCTTCACTTGAATTTAGCAATTCATCATTTAATGAATAAACACCCATTACTTTGCTTTTGCTTATATGTTCAATATATCTTTTTTTAACTATTGTTGGTGAGTTTGATTTTATTAAATACTTATATGATATATTTTTTGATAATTTTTTCTTTATTAAGTTCAACTTTTTATCTTTTCCTAAACAACTAAGAACGGTTATTTTTTTACAAAAACTTGATGCGCTTCTAGCAATAGCAATTACGCCACCCAAATAAGATTCTTCGTATAAATCTCTGAGCACTAAATGTGGCTCTTTACCAGATTTTCCTAAAGCTTCACAAAAAATATATTTATCAATTATCGTTTCACCTATAATTAATATCTTTAATTTTTCTAATTTTTTTATTTGAGAACCAAATTTTAAAAAATCAGCCTCTTTTTGAATTTTTTTAATAAATTTCTTTTGATTAGAATTAAAAGATGAGGCAACATCATTAAGAATTGCACTAGAGCTATAAGTTGTATCATTGGTTATAACAACCTTTCCTCCAAATTTTTTTACTGCATTTATTTCGTTTTTAATTTGACCAGTTATATCATCTTTTTGATTTTTGTAATCTGGCCCTTTGCAATAAAAGTCTGGTTTTATTTTATTTATAATACTTACTGCGGTACTAGAATTGTTCAATACAACATATGTTATATCTTCAATAGAAGACAGACTTTCAAGTCTTTGTTGATTTTTAAAAAATGGTCTATTAAAACCTTTGTCAATGTAATGATCGTCAGTTATTGATACAATTAGTATATCTCCTTTTTTTCTAGCAGTTTCAAAATGTTTAAGATGACCAATATGTAATAAATCAAAAACACCATGACAATGAACAACTTTTTGTTTTTTTTTTTTATGTTTTAGTAATATTTTTTCGATATTGTTAAAATTTATTATTTTTTTATAATTCATAATTTATTTTAAGTATTTGAACCAAGATTTAGTTGCAACATGTATTTTATTTTTTGTCCATACAGGTGCATCTTTCCAATCATCAATATTTTTTAATAATAATTTAATACCTTCATCTATTTTTATCTTTGGTTTCCATTTTAAATATTTTTTAATTTTTTTTATATCTGCAAAAGTTTTATCAGGTTCTCCTGGTCTTTTTGGTATAAATATTTTTTTTCCTTTTAAACGTTCAACAATATAATTTACAGAAATAGTTTTACCACTGCCTACATTAAATATTTCTCCATTTATATTGGATTTTGATGACTTTATTATGGCCGCAACTGCATCAGTAACATACGTAAAATCTCTTTTTTGTTTACCATTGCCTACAATTGTAAACGGTTGACCTGAAACTTTTTGCGCTAAGAAGGTTCCAAACATAGCTCCGTAGGTACCACTTGTTCTTGACCTTGGTCCATACAAATTAAAAAACCTTAAGGATATAGCTTTTAGTTTATAAACCTTACTCCAATGTATTACCATTTCTTCACCTATTCTTTTACTCAAGGCATAAGGATATTGAGGATCTATTTTACTATTCTCTTTTGTTGGATATTTTTTTGGAACTCCATAGCATGATGATGATGCAGCATAAATAAACTTTTTTAATTTTTTTAAATTGCAATATTGTAAAACATTTAAAGTTCCGTTTACATTTGTATTTAAATAGCTTTCAGGATTTTCTATGCTAGGTACTATGTCTGCTAATGCCGCTAAATGAAAAACATAATCAGCTTTTTTAAGATATTTACCCCAACTACCTTTTTTTGAAACATCACATTTAACTATAGTTATTTTGTCTTTAATATTTTTTAAATTATCTAATCTGCCAACAAAAAAATTATCTAATACAATAACTTTATGCTTAAGCGTTACGAGCTTTTCTGCTAAATGACAACCTAAAAATCCTGCTCCACCTGTTATAACTGATATCATATTTTAATTTTTAAATTTGATTATGTAATACGTTTAATAAATATGCATACTAACTATAACAAACTTGAATTTCAAAGTAAAAAAGATATATCAAAGAAAATAAATAATGATTTTA
>Ga0209425_10004391_pt1 | contig 14381 bp, 13 predicted proteins | sample COG_05_FD_184749 | JGI IMG/M metagenome (GOLD analysis project Ga0209425, IMG submission 184749) | Pelagic Microbial community sample from North Sea - COGITO 998_met_05 (SPAdes) (version 2) | ecosystem: Environmental > Aquatic > Marine > Neritic zone/Coastal water | place: Helgoland, sampling... | reverse complement strand
ATGATCAAGAAAATTGTCTATTGACTGAACTGCCCCTGTCTTAGGCTCCATTGCACCAAAAAATAAGTGATTAATCCTTGCATCTACAATTGCTTTTGCACACATATGACAAGGTTCAAGAGTAACGTAGATATCACAGTTAGTTAATCTATAGTTTTGGATAGCCTGACTTGCATCATTAATAGCATTAATTTCCGCATGAGAAGCAACAGAGTTATTTGTTATTACTTGATTGAAGCCTGTCCCTATAATCTTTCCATCCTTAACAATAATAGCGCCAACAGGAACCTCATCATTTTCAAAAGCCTGCTCTGCCATATTTAAAGCTTCGGCCATAAAAGAATCTATAGTAGAGTTATACATTAGTAGTTAAGTATGGTGTAAATCTGATCTAGATAAATTTAGCCCAAGTCTCAATTGGTCTTCTTTCGGAGACAAGAGAATTAATTATTGCCTCAGGATCTCTGTAACCAATGCTCATGCCACAAAATAATAAATCATCATCATCTGCATTTAGAAAGTGAGAGACGCTATCCTGTTTAATAGACCAAGCCTCTTGCGCACAAGTATCTAATCCTGCTTCCTTTGCTAGCAACATAAATGTTTGAAGAAACATGCCTAAATCAGACCATTGTGGAGGTCCCATTTGACGATCTACAAAGCAAAAAAAAGCACAGGGAGCTCCAAAAAACTCAAAATTTTTCATAACCTGTTCAAGTCTTGAGTCTTTATCTTCTCGCCCGATTCCCAATAATTTATACATTTCCTCTCCCAATTCAAACCTTGAAGTTCTGTAGGGTTCCTTTAGTTTCGAAGGGTAAATATCATATGCAGCTGTTTCGGGGTGAGCCCATTCCTTTTGGGATAGAAGAAAGTTAGTCATTGATTCATTATTTATAACGAATATTTTCCAAGGCTGAAGATTGCCGCCTGACGCTGCTCTAGATGACTTACTTAACAATTCTTTGATGAGGTCATTTGGTACAGGCAAATCAAGAAATGCTCGAATAGAGGAACGAGATAAAACTGCATCAGTAACTTTCATATGTTAATCATATTACTTAGAGCAACCTAGCTCAAGAAAATCAACTTCTGAAAATTTTTTAGATTGATGTCTTGTAATGCCATTGGCAAAGCCAGGCTCATTTTGAATAAAAGATTGTAAGAACTTAACATCAGCAAAGGGGTAATTAATTTTTTTATCTATCCTTTACTATGCCATTCATTAGCTTCTTGGAACTGCCCCTTTGGAATATCATTGGTATCGAGCCTTGGCATTACAAACCTTGTACTTTTATTAGTTGTGGCAATATCGACTTCCGTAGTAACTGCCAACTTACACCCTCTCTCTTGAAGCATTTCAATTGATTGGTCATCATATGAACCATAAGGATAACAAGCGGTCCAGTTATCCATATCTACTCCAATTTTGTTTAAAAAAGCTATAGATAGGTCTAATTCCTCTCTCATTTCTTCTTTTGTTAAACTATTCCACCAATAATGGTTATAGCCATGGTTACCAATATGTTGCCCACTTCTTAACATATGCTTTAGCTGCTCTTCATTCATATAAAGCTCTCTACTAAAAGAAGGCTCGCTCATACCAACATATTTCTCGAAAAGAGTATTAGTAATTTTAATTCTCAGCTCCTCCCTTAACTCAACCTGGAGCAATCGTTTAATAAAAATAACCTCTTCTGTATCATAATTATCAACGCATGCTAACTTCTTATAATAGTAGTCAAAATTTTGAAGTTGATATTCTTCTTGATAAGCGCCAATTAGCTCTTTTAGGTCACTGACTATGAATGCTTTATTATCTACAGAAGCTAAAATAAAGTGAATTTTATTTACATCCAGAACTGTATGCTCTGTTACAGCTTTTGCTGGAGCATAAAAACTACCTTGAAGTTTATATTTGTCTAAAATAGGGAAGACATTTTCATAATGATCTGAATAAGCGTCATCAAAAGTTAGTAATGCAGATTTATCTGGAATTTTTACTTGATTATCGATGCTGAAAATCACTTCCTCCATAGTAATGACGTGGTAGTGTTTTTGTAAATAATGGATTTGCTCTTTAAACAGATCAATATCCAAGCCTTTGATTCCTGGATATCTTGTATTCTTTAAATCACGGACATAGTGATACATAACGATTGTAAGATTGCTCATATGAAAAACCTATGAGGATCAAAAGCATTGATCAATCTCACATAAACTTTTGAAGAAAATTTAAGCCTGTCTAAAATAAGTATCAAATAAATCCAAATATTGAAGAAATTATCATAACGACTGAAAGCTCTAAGACTAAAAGTAGAGACTATGCATTCAAAATAATTCATAATGTATCTTGTATTTTTAAATACATCTTGTAATTTTAAATGTAGTGATTATCGCATGATTTCATATTATCAAACAACTCAATAGGATTAAATGGTGAGAAATTACGCTATCAGCCAGGCATCAAATAATGACCAAATAAAAATAATGGCGTTTATTGAAAAATATTGGGAATCAAATCATATTTTAGCAAGAGATAAAAAATTTTTTCAATATGAATTTTTTGGGCAAGGTAAAATTAACTTTTTTTTGGCAAAAGCATTAGGCTCAAATAAAATTTTAGCCATACAAGGCTTCATACCGTATGGCACTTATCCCAATTGCCATATATGTGGAGTAATCTCAAGGGTCCATCCAGATTCCAGGATTCCAATGTTGGGTGTTGAGTTAATGAAAAAAATGCTTGAATTTACGAAGCCATCTTCTTATTGTGGCATCGGAACCAATCCTAAAACAATGATACCCTTGGTAAAGAGATTCTTTGGCAGAAGTACTGGCATTATGGATCAATTTTATATTTTAAATTCTCATATCAAGGATTATAAAATTGCAAAGATCTTAGATTCGCCAAACTATTTGACCTCACCAAAATTTGATCGCTCGCATAAATTTGAATATAGATTAATTGCTAAAAATGAGATTAATGATGTTCTCAATAAAGCACAAGTTAACATAAGATTGCCAAAAAAGACTTGTGACTACTTGATTAAAAGATATTTTGAGAATCCCAAGTATGAATATAAATGCTACAAAGTTTCAATAAGTGGTCTGCAGGAAGCATCTTTATTGGTTACCCGAGAGGTTTTTTATGATGATGCTAAAGCTCTCAGAATTATTGATTTTATTGGAGATATTGAGATTCTTTCTTATCTTTCTCAGTGGGCTTCCTTAGAAATGAAAATTCATAATTATGAATATATTGATTTGTTATCGAGCGGCATAGACGAGGAGATCTTAATGAAGAGTGGCTTTAATAAACAACAGTCATCTTCTGGCGTTATTATTCCAACCTATTTTGAGCCTTTTATAAGAGAGAACATAGATATATATTATGAAAAATCAGAAGAAGGTTTGATTCTATTTAAAGGCGATGCTGATGGCGATAGACCCAATTAAGCATGCTAATTAACAACAATTTTTCTTGAGAATTGCTCAACTAAGTCGTATCCATCCCAAATAACATTAAAATCTAGGGCTTTCCCCACTGGGACAATTTTATCTACTCCCCTATTGGTGATTTGCATCACTAAATTTGTTATATCTTTTTCTGATAGTCCAATATGGCTCAGAGTCTGGTCAATATCTCGCATCTCTTTTGCTATCCCATCAATAGAGTTTTTTTCCATTTCTAAAAATAGACCATTTCCAGGATGAGACTCCCTGATTAATGGGGATGAAGAATCTTTGATTTCAAGTCTCATTGGATAATCATTTTTTGAAATATTGCTGAATACCAAATCATTTGCCGTATAAAATGATGAAGCCACAAATCTATCCATCGCCATCCCTGGTGTGTCATTAGTAATATTCGCCGAAATGAAACTTTGATACTGATTCCAGAATATATTTCTTGCCTGAGAGTTATCTTGATCTGAGCCAAGCCAAATTATTAGCTTTGGAGAGGAGCATGCTTGTTGGTTAAAGTAATTAGTATCATTGAAAAAACCTTTAATTGTATCTTTTGAGACTATTTGTGATTTTAATATTGATGAGCTTTTTACGACGGTTAATGAGAATCTATTTGGGAAAACTATCTCTCGAGCCAAGGGATTCATAGGAATGGATCTTATTTGCCTCACGGTGTCATCTCCACCCCATACAACTCTACTGTCAACTAAATTAGATATTCTTTTTGTGATCTCAGCATCATGCTCGTAGTTGAATAAAAGAAGTCGTTCTTGCATAAGCTTATGGTTTGATAGAGCAGTATTTAGTTTTTCTATCACAAAATCTAATTGGGGATTCTGCTTTGAAGAAATTCTGATTAAACAAATATTGCCGCATAAAAGTGCTATTAAACTAGAATATAAAAAAATTGTATCAACATTTGATGGGGCGATATGAAAGGTCTTGCCCAAAGGGACCTGAATAAATTTATTTTTACTGATATTGCTTGATAAGAATATCTTTTCTCTTTTAAAGAAATTTGCTAAGACAATTAACTCCGGAAAAGTTCTAGAATGTTGATCCAGCAAAATGGACTGTGAAAAATTTTTAACAAACTCTTCTGCCTTCTTGCATGGAAAATCTTTGTTATCAATTTTCAGCTGAGAGACATATCTGAAAAAGTCTTCATCTGAATCAAAGTGATGAAAATTAGTTATAAAAGAAAATTTACCACTCATACAGCCCTTGTATCACTACAGCCTCTTACTTCAGATTGCTTCATTCTGCCGCTCACTAAAAAATATTTACCTTTTTTCCCACATTTGCAATCATCTTCTCCGATTATTGTTCCAATATCTTCAGTAAGAATTGAGTTTCCTGGATAACTTGAAGGTAGCAAGCTTAATACTTGGAGTATCCCCTGCTCATTGAAGTTAAGAGCTTCAAGCGTCAGCTCATCCCTTGCAATAATATCTGAATAATCTGAGCAGTGTAAGTACCCTTTCTCGCATTCAACAAAGATAGATCCGGTCTGCTCAATCATTCCATAGTAGTCATGAACCTTTAAGATTCCTAATTCATTAAAAGATTTTTTAAACCTCAAGTTATCTACTCTGCTGTCATGAAGTCGCTTCCACCCTCCTCCATGAATAAGAATAGTATCCTTGGGAAAATTTATATCTATTTTAGAATCTTGAATACATTGATAGAATTGTTGCCAAACAAGAAAGGTGAAACCAAAAATTAACAAAGGATTATTTTCATTCTGCTCTAATGCAATTTTTAATTCTGCAATATCTAAATTTAAATTATCATCAAGCAAATATTTATGATGTTTTCCAAAAGATGAGAAGCCTAAAATACCAGCAGCTCGAGCATTAAATTTTTTTCTATCCTTGATAATTGATTGAGAATCAATAATCAACATGTTGCGCCTCTTCTTTCCAAGGAATGAACCAATAATTTGACTGAGGACCTTAGTTTGAATTAATGATGATTCCTTATCTAGATAGATTCTAGAAACAGCCTGACCTGATGTGCCGCTTGATGTCATGACTTTGAATACGGTTTCATCAGGTATGCTTCGTAAATCCATTAATTTGAATAGCCTTGCTGGTATAAAAGGTAGCTCATTAATATGATTTACGTTTAAATTATAATTACTATTAGAAACAAAGTTTCTGAATTCACTTGAATTGTTATAGTGAAAATTCATCAATTTCTTTAGCTCTTTTAAAAATTCAATTTTTTTAATGGCGAAATCCATTTTATATGGATTTTCTTGTGCCAGAATGTTTTTAACTAAGCTCATCTAAACGTAAAATATTTTCAATAGCACGGCCTATATTAAAATGATCACCATCAAAATTTGCATTGCCTTTGTAAGTGAAAAAACTATCATTTTTTGGAATAAAATTAATCATATTAGCTATTCTCATTGACGATGCCTGCTGGTTTATCTTCAAATATGTTTCTGCATCATATAGCATTTTTTCAATAAAATTTTTTTCAAGCTTTGTCTTCTTCTCTATTTCTAATATAAAATCACTGGAGTTAATTCTACTTTTATAAGTAATAGGACAGATATTTATTCTTGTAATTGCATCATCAATATTCAGATTCATAGCAGATCCAAATGAGTGCGATATTGTTGCATGTAAATTATTTTTATTAACAAAATCTATAATATTTTTGTTACAGACAGCAGGATTTTCAAAAAAATTTTCGTAATCTATATCGCATAATATTATTCTAAAATCTCTGAATTGTCTCAGGTGCTCAAACCAAAATCCACTGCTTGAAAATAAGCCATGAATAAAAAGTACAGATTTATTTTTACTTTTATTAAACTGTCTAAAAGAAATCACTGTGACTTAAAAGCTCGTCAGCTTCAATATTTCGCAAGGCCTTCTTCCCAATAAGCTTGTTGACCTCTGTTGGAGGGATGCCGTCACCAGGTCTTTTAAAACAAATATCTTCATTCGTGATAGTTTTATCTTTAGAAATATAAGCTTTTGATACTATGCTGCGTCTCATCGTCTGCCTTTGTTGATACTCATCATCCGAAAGCTCTCTTTCATAAGAACCCATTATTGACTGAGTTAAATTACATAAATCTATCATATTCTTAAATTGATCTGGCATCATTGCCATTTGATTATCCATCCCAATCTTTAAATTATCTAATGTGAAATGCTTTTCAATAATTGGGCATCCAAGAGCTGCTGAGGCTACTGCCGCCTCTATCCCTGATGTATGATCAGAATATCCAATAGGTATGTCTAATAATATATCTCTGAGTTTAGTAATATTATTTAAATTTGCTTGGTCTGGACTTAATGGGTAGATGGATTTGCAGTGTAAAACTGCAATATTTTTATTTCCAGCTTTTGCAATGACATCAACTGCTTCGTTAATCTCATCATAAGTTGACATGCCTGTTGACAATATAATGGCAGTTTCTTTTGACGCAATATATTTTAAAAAATCATGATTATTAATCTCCATAGATGCAATTTTTATAAAGGGAACGTTGCACTCATTAAGCAAATAATCAACTTCACTAGTTGAGTAGGGAGTTGATGCAAAATCAATATCAATTTGTCGGCAATAATTACATAGATGTCCAAGATCATCTTCACTTAGAGAAAATTTCTTTACAAATCTTTCAGCAATAGGATTGTCTTTGTAATAACTGCTAGAGTAGAGTGAAGAAGATGACCATGACTGAAATTTTACACAATCTGCGCCAGCATTTTTTACCGCTCTAATCATCTCTTCTGCATAATCAAGATTTCCAAAGTGACTCGAATTTAATTCAGCAATGAAATATGGCTTTCCATTCTCTTCAATCTTCTTCCCGTTATTTAGTTTGAAACTTTTATTCATATTTATTTCTATAAATCTATTGGTTCTATTAACATTTCTTTTTTAAAAAGATCGCGGTCAAGAAATGGCCACTGATCTTCAAGAGGCCTGCGAACAATTTTTCCATCTATGTTTTTAGTGGCTGCCACTTCCACATATGCTTGGTCATGCCTTCCATAAATTTCAAGAATCGTAGGCTGTTTAGAAGAAAGTAGCTTATCTAAAGAGGAATTTAAGCTTTTTGCCGTTTTACAACATACATACTTGAAACCAAATGTCTTTGATAAATCTTTAAAATCCGGAGTGCTAACGCCGTCTTCGACACCAGTTCCGATTGTTCGCTTTCTAAATAATTCACTTTGTCTTCTTCTAATAATCGAGTAATTATTATTATTAATAATAATTATTTTAAGATTTATTTTATGGTGCCTTATTGTTTGTAATTCTTGTATATTCATCATTATGGAGCCATCTCCAACCACCACAAGGATTTCTTTTTTAGGATTTTTGGGATCATATGCCCCTAGGGCTGCTGGCAATGCAAAACCCATAGACCCCTGAGAAACTGGATGAATGGCCCTTCTTTTAGGGGAAAAATTCATATTTGTTGGTAGTATTACCTCAATAAAACCAGAATCAGTTATGAGTACACTATCTCTTTTCATTTTTGCTGACAGACAATTCGCCAGATCATATAAATCTGTTTGAGTTGCTGGGTTAAAATTATTCATTCTGCTGAATAATATTTTCCAATGTTCAACTTTTTTTATCCATGGGTTTAAATTTTTGGTCGATCGTTTGTTTAAAGGCAGCAATCGAAAGAAATGATCAAGATCGGAATTTATAAAGTTATCAATCTTGATACCTTCCTTTTGATGCTCAGACTTATCAATATCAACCAAATGAATAGAGGCATCTCTTCCAAATTTACAAAAATCATTTCCCGTTAAGATCGATGGTAGGCGATTACCTAAGACTAAAATTAAATCAGCATTTTGAAGTGCAAAAGCTCCTTGTCTAGAGCATCCCATAGATCCAATACTACCTACTGATAGCTTTTTACCTGCTGGATAAACATCTACAGCGCTTGCAGCGTAAACCAAAGGGATATCATTTAGCTCAACAAATGTGGCAAGATCTTTTTGAGTGCTAGATGACCTGATTCCACTTCCAATCAATATAACTGGTCTTTTAGATATTGATAGAGCATTAATCAAACTATCAACCGATTCACTGATCTTAAGAGCCTTCTTGGAAGTTAAAGAATTTCCGGATGGTTGTTTCTTTGGTTTGATATTTTCATCTTTGATTCTAGAGCTTTGAATATCTAAGGGTATATCTAGCCAAACAGGACCTTTACGTCCTGAATTTGCTGCTGTAATTGCCTCTTCAAGAAGGTTGGGGACATCCTGTGCACATGTGACCATGGATGAGAACTTTGTAATTGGCTTTACTAAATCGGCAATGTTTGCTTCTTGCTGCCCATACGTTCTTAATTTTGCTTTTTTGTAATAAGTTGTTTCGTTTAAAACATTCTGACCTGAGATAAAAATTACAGGAAGATTGTCCTGCCATGCATTTAGAACAGGTGTTATGCAGTTTGTGGATGCGCAGCCCGTGGATACTAAACATAGACTGAGAGTTTCTGATAATTGAGCTTCTGCAACTGCTGCGTAACCTGCAGCTTGCTCATGATGTGTGCAAATTACATAAAATGAGCCATTCTTAGCCAAACCATCTGTTAAGAATAAAGCACCCCTACCAGTGACTATGTAGGCTTTATTAACTCCATGGGACTGTAATCTATTAAAGATATAATCAGCAACTCTCATTAGAATTATTTAGGTTTAAAAGTATCTAAAATTGCAGGGAGGGATACAAGAAATTCTGCGCTACAAGCTTGCTCTCCATTAACCTCACTTCTTGCCTTACCTTTTGCTAAGCCTCTTTTAAAGCTTTCCAATTCTGCATATATCGTTGTTACATCGCCAGGAACAATTTTCCTCTTAAATACTGCATTATTTATCTTTAGAAAGTTAGTCTTATTACCTTCATTTCCATCTATAGAAAGAAATGTCATGATAAAAGTCTGCACCAATGACTCAAGCTGAATAAAACCCGGCACATTGGGATCATCTTCAAAGTGAGGCGGGAAAAACCATTCGTTATAGGAATAGGTTTTAATCGCTGTTGCTGACTTTCCAGGGATTATGTCTATTATCTTATCTATGAAGAGTAAAGGATGCCTGTTTCTTTGAATTTTTAATATTTCTGGTATATCTAATTCCATATCATGCTATCTCAACATCATATTTACTAAGAATCTTAATGCCTTCCTTAAAGCTGGAAAAATCAATAATATCATCAATATCCATTTCTACTTTAAACTCATCCTCTAGTTCTGCCATGAGCTGCATATGTGCAACACTGTCCCATTCTTCAATAGATTGATATTCAAGGGCATCGACATCTCCGTCGTATTGAAAACATTCTTTGAATACTTTTCGGTATTTATCTAGGGTGCTCATGTGTTGATTATATTACATTTAAAATTTGCTGTCCTATTATAACAAAGTAAATATCTACTATAAAATAGTAATTTAGTTATACATTTTTTTTCCCGAAGAGTTTCTTAAAATTTTCTTAATTTTTGATATTTTTAGATGCTTGTGATGAATTTTTATTTTTTTACAAACAAAAATTTTAATTTCTTCATCGCAATTTATTTTATCTACATACTCTATTAAAAGATTGTCATCCATACCAGTACAAAGAACATCAAGGCCTTCAAACTCATTTTCGATTAACTTTTCGGTATCATCTAGAGATAATCTGACACTGTTAATTTTTATAAATCTACTTTTTCTTCCTGTAATGTAAAAGTAACCATCGGCATCTTTATACCCAATGTCCCCAGTTTTTAGCCTTCCATTATTTTCATCACCTTTATGAAGATCTTTAAAATCTAGGGCATACCCCATGGATACATTATCACCTTCTAAAACAAGCTCGCCCTCATTCAAATATTTGCTATCTATATTTAATTTAGTTCCTGGGATAGGTATACCAATACTATCTATTTTATTTGCTAATTCGGAAGGGGGGACATAAGATATTCTGGCAGTTGCCTCTGTCTGCCCGTACATCACAAAAAAATCTATATTATTTGCGATTGAATATTCAAGTATTTTTTTCTTTAGGTCTCTCTTCAGTCTCCCACCAGCCTGAGTAATAGTGCTAAGACTTGGGTAACATTTTTTAAAAAATCCCAGCTTATCTAATAGCTCAAATATGTATGGAACGCCCGATATCGAAGTAATTTTATTGCTCTCCATGATTGTCCAGAAGTCTCTTGAAACAATACTCTTATTAGTTAAGACCAATGTTGCTCCAGCATTAAAATAGGAATTAATTATTGATAATCCAAAACTGTAGCTCATTGGAAGAGTGGTGACTGTCATATCCTTTGTGTTAATTTTTAGATAATTTATAATTGAGCCTGCATTGCTTTGAATATTTTGATGAGATATTCGTACGAATTTTGCTGAGCCTGTAGTTCCAGATGTTGGTAATAAAACTGCGAGATTTTTATTTATTGGCAAGCTACTATGTTGATCTGTTGCATAAGAAAAAATATTATAATTTTCATAATTTTCTTTTGAGCGATAAGAGGCTTCAATTAAAAGGGTATTATTAACAATCAAAATGGATGGTCTGAAATTTTCAAGTATCTTCAATAATTCAATGGGATCGATGTCGTTAGTTAAAAGCATGATTGGTGTGCGAGACTTCAAAGCTTTTAAATAAATTGAAATTGAAAAGATATCGTTATCAGCACAAAGTATTATTAATTCTTGTTTATTAAATATATATTCAAAAGGTGAGGTGATTTTCCATATATCATCTATGCTGTAACTTTGATCATTTTCAATCAATTTAAATGAGCTGATATTGTTATTGAGTATCATCTTTTTTTCTGCATATAAATTTCTAATTTATTGATTTTATTCACTTTATTCCCACTCAATAGTTGCTGGGGGTTTGCTAGAGATATCATAAACAACCCTGCTAATCTCCTCGATCTCATTAACTATCCTATTAGACAGTAGCTCTAGAAATTCATATGGAAGTTTTGCCCATGTTGCTGTCATAAAATCTACCGTTACCACAGCTCTGATAGCAATGACATCAGCATACCTTCTTTCATCACCAACCACACCAACTGATTTAACTGGTAAATAGGCACAAAAGGCCTGACTCACCTCATGATATAAACCAGCTTTGGTTAGCTCTTCAATAAAAATTGCATCAGCTTCTTGAAGAGTTTTTACTTTGTCGGTGGTAATTTCTCCCAGAACCCTAACTCCAAGGCCAGGCCCAGGAAACGGATGACGATTAATCATTTCTGCAGGCAAGCCGAGCTCCAAGCCCATCTTTCTAACTTCATCTTTGAATAAATCTCGTAACGGCTCAACAAGCTCCATCTTCATATCATCAGGAAGTCCCCCTACATTATGATGAGATTTAATAACTCTTGCTTCTTTTGACTCTGAGCCTGACGACTCAATTACATCTGGATAAATTGTGCCCTGTGCTAAAAAATTAATCTTATCTTTTAGCTTTGCAGATTCATTATCAAAAATATCAATGAAAGTTCGTCCTATAACCTTTCTTTTCTGCTCTGGATCCGATATCCCTTTAAGATGTCTATGGAAAATCTTTTTAGCGTCTATAACAATTAAGTTTAGATCAAGCTTTTCTTTAAAAAGTGATTCCACCTCTTCTGCCTCGTTTTTTCTAAGGAGACCATTATCAACGAACATACAAATTAAATTTTTGCCAATGGCTTGATCTAATAGCATGGCAGCAACCGATGAATCTACGCCACCCGAAAGCCCAAGCAAAACCTTTTGATCGCCAACTTGGTCTTTAATTTTATAAATTTTTTGCGCTATTAATCCACCCATCTTCCAGCTTGGACTAGCATTACAAATCTTGATGACGAAGTTTTCTAGAACAAGGCTGCCCTCTTTGGTATGTGTGACCTCAGGATGAAACTGCAGGGCATAAATTAATTTTTCAGCATGCTCCATAGCTGCAATAGGCGCAGATTCGGTTGAGGCTATTAAATTAAAAGTATCTGGTAGCGAGGAAACATGATCGCCATGACTCATCCATACATCAATATTGGAGCCAATATCAAAGCCTTCAAAAAGGCTAGAAGTATTCTCAATAGTAATTTGAGCATGTCCAAACTCTTTAATTTTTGAAGACGTTACCTGACCGCCAAATTGCTCAGCTAATGTTTGCATTCCATAACATATTCCTAATATAGGGATTCCAAGTTCAAAAATAATTTCTGGTGCGCGAGGAGTGTTATTATTGGTCACTGATTCAGGGCCTCCAGATAAGATGACGCCTTTTGGATTCACTTCCTTGATTCTGTCAGATGAAATATCCCAAGGTAGAATTTCAGAGTACACGTTAAGCTCTCGCACCCTGCGAGCTATCAGTTGAGTATATTGAGATCCAAAATCCAATACTAAAATGGTGTCTCTTTCTGCTGTATCACTGGATGGGAGGGTGTTGAGATTCATACTTTGTTATTTAATTTTATAATATAAAGACTTTAAGAGTCTTCTCGACCTTGAGTTTCTATTTGTTAAAAATCTATTGAGTATTTGAGCAGATTTATCTAAAAATGTTTCAAAAATAAATTGTCTTCCTACTCTCTTTTTATATTCATTGATATATGCAAAAACCTCTTTCTCTGTCTTCGCACCTCCATTATCTGCATATTTAGTAATCAGTTGATTAAAATCATAGTCATATAGAGAGTTAACTCCAAAAAAAGTAGTCCGCATAAAATTACCTATCAACAAATCATCAAATATCTCATAATTGATTGCTTTCATTAGACTGGTTCTTGGAAGTTCGAAGCGAATCCCTCTATTAGGTAAGTTTTTATTTAAATTAACTACATAATTTTTTTTACCTACCATAAATTCAATAAAACCGAATCTTTTATGAATAATCTCTTTTTCACTAAAATATTTTTTAATTGACTCTTTGTCCTCGGATGCGAGCTCATCTGACCAGTTATCACCAAAATCTTCAGGACTCAAAATTGTAGGAGTAATCTCAGCTGGATTTATTTCAGTATATGCTCCTGTATTACAATCTATATCAACAAAAGCTGGGATAAAATTTATATCTTTATGCAAACCTATATCATATGCATGCATGGGAGTTACATATTCTTGCGCCCAAATAGAATCGGAACGTTGATACTGATGATGAGAGCTAAATGGAATGACATGATTTGCATTAATGGATTTCGCACTAAGACTTAATTGCTCACCAACTCTTGTATTATTCTGAGCCGGAGGAATAATAAAATTTCCATCTTTATCATAGCAATTGATCATATCTGCATCACCATAACCAGATAAGCTTAATAAATAGACATTCTTAAAATTTTTTGATTCTTGTTTAATAAAGCTTGTAGCCCCTCTGGTGCCGGCATCATTTAAATTTACAAATAGCCTTCCACTAATATCAAGCAATAAGATTGAGTCCTGAATGATAGTGGTAATGCACATGACTCGAATTTTTTCACTCAATTGAACCCATTTTCTATCCGGTAAAATATCTATAGTAAAAGCTTTTTTTTTGCTTAAATCACGATAAATTCTTGAGCCAACATGATCAGGCAAAAGGAGATTTTTCCCTTCTAATCTTTTTAGTGAATGGGGGTTTAAATGATCAGGGTGACCATGCGAAAACCAAATATACTTTGAATTTAATATGTCTTGCTTATATAGAGGTGGGATTGAATGGCTTAATGTCCAGCTCCCAAAATATGCATCATCCTCATCTCCAAACCAAGGATCTGTTGATAGAATTGGAGCATGCTGATCATATGCAATTAAAGTTGCATTCCCAATTGTGGAAATAGATTGCATTAAATTTTAACTTCTCTGATAGTTGGGCGCTTCTTTTGTGATCATCACATCATGCACATGACTTTCCATCATTCCAGCATTCGTGATTTCAACGAATTG
>Ga0209425_10004390_pt1 | contig 14390 bp, 15 predicted proteins | sample COG_05_FD_184749 | JGI IMG/M metagenome (GOLD analysis project Ga0209425, IMG submission 184749) | Pelagic Microbial community sample from North Sea - COGITO 998_met_05 (SPAdes) (version 2) | ecosystem: Environmental > Aquatic > Marine > Neritic zone/Coastal water | place: Helgoland, sampling... | reverse complement strand
ACCTGTATTTGTACAAGCAGAAATACCGTTTTTAAAATCATTCACAGAATTAATTCCAGAATTTTTTCTAACCATGAAACCTTGGCCATCATAAAAGTTAACACCAACAAATGTTAAACCAATGTCAGCATCTCTTGATAAAGTCCAAGTAGTGTTACGTGCAAGAATATCTATTTCTCCAGATGTTAATGCAGTAAATCTTTCTTTTGCACTTAACGGAGTGTATTTAACTTTGTCAGCGTCACCTAATACAGCAGCTGCAACAGCTCTACACACGTCTACGTCAAGACCAGTCCAGTTTCCAGATGCATCAGCATTTGAAAAACCTGGTAATCCTTGTGAAACACCACATTTCACAAAACCTGCTTTCTTTGTATTGTCTAAAGTTTTAGATTTTTTTGAACCAGAACCGCCTCCACTTTGGCCGCAAGCAACCAAAAGCAAAGAAGCTAATCCAACAAAAATCAATGTTTTTAATGATTTGATCATAATGATGATTTCCTCTTTTTATATTTATTATTGTTAACAATAATTTTGAAACTTGATTTCAAAACGGGTCGATTATGATTTATTTCTTTTTGAATATCAATTTTTCATATTTACCATATATGGTAAAAAAAGATGTTTATTGTCTAAATATAATTAAAAACAACCTTAATTTTAATAAAAAGGATTTGTCATCTCATTTAATCGGCTAAGAGTCCTTTTAAAAATTTCAGAGTGTTTTTTAGAAGAACCTAAGCTTACAAAATCGACCTCAAGAGATAGAGATAGAGAAATATTTTTTTCATAAAAAATATCAATTAAAGTAATAAATCTCATCTGTTGATTAGAATTTTCATCACTGAACCTTGGAATCTCTTCAATAAAAACGTGTTTACATGAATTGGCAATATTTACATAATCTTCTGCGCCTATATTTACATTGCATAAATCATTAAATTTAATTCTAGCAATACCTGAGAAGTAATTTTCAATTTTAAAATTTCTTTCTTTTGTCGTGATAATTTTTTCTTTTTTATGTTTATTTCTGGTCAATTCTCGAAAAGACTGATTAATTTTGAATAAAGTTTTTTCATTTATTGGAAAAAAAATTCTTTTATATTCACCTTTGCTTTGTAGCCTATAATCATCGTTTATTAACAGTTCTTTTTGAATCGAATGTTTTTTAATAATAGATATAAATGGTAAAAATTGCTCTCTTTGCAATCCGCCTTTATACAAATCATTTAATTTAGTATTAGTGGTAATTATAATTTTTATATTTTCAGAAAAAATAACTTCAAATAATTTACCTAAAATCATCGCATCTACTATATTTGTAACCTGAAATTCATCAATATATATTAAAGCGTATTTCTCTTTTAGTTTTCTAACATACGACCTGATAGAATTGTCGCTTTTTTTTTTATGTCTAAAATCATGAAAACCGATCATAAATTCATTAAAATGAATTCTTATTTTTTTGATTAAAAGTTGATCATATAAAAAATTAATCAGCATTGTTTTGCCAACACCTACATTACCATAGAGATAAAAACATAATTTTTCATTCCTATTAAATAAATAATCTAATATTGTTTTATGGGAGTTAATAAATTTATCTAGTTTATAAATTATTTTAATTTGCTGATTGTTTATTTCAAAATTATTTTCTTTACAAAATTCTACAAATGAATTGTGTAAATTTTTTTTTAACATTTTTTTAATATTATTTAATATTATTTAATACAGCTTTTACACATTGTATTGTATTACTTTTCCCTTGAAGATCTTGTGTTCTACTTTCTTTTACTAATAAAGTTTTTTTAATTGAGTCTAAAATCGTTTTAGCAGCTTCATTTTCACCAAGGTGCTCAAACATCATAGCTCCTGACCAAATTTGTCCAATTGGATTAGCAATTCCTTTCCCAGCTATATCTGGGGCTGAGCCATGTACTGGTTCAAATAATGATGGAAATTTTTTATCTGGATTAATGTTTCCTGAAGGAGCTATGCCTATGGTTCCAGTGCAAGCTGGACCCAAATCAGATAAAATATCACCAAATAGATTTGAGGCTACTACAACATCAAACCATTCTGGAGTTAAGACAAATCTTGCCGCTAAAATATCAATATGAAATTGATCTGTTTTAATTTCTGGATATTTTTTTTTAATAATATCAAATCTTTCATCCCAAAAAGGCATTGTAATTGAAATTCCATTAGATTTAGTAGCGCTAGTGACTTTTTTTCTACCTTGAGACCTTGCTAATTCAAAAGCATATTTTTGCACTCGATCAACCCCATGTTTTGACATAATTGTTTCTTGAACTGCAATTTCTCTACTTGTATCTTTGAACATTCTACCTCCAACAGAAGAGTACTCACCCTCTGTGTTTTCTCTTACAATTAGCATATCAATATCACCTGGTTTTTTATTAACTAAAGGACACGGAACTCCATCAAATAATTTTACAGGTCTTAAATTTATGTATTGATCAAATTCTCTTCTAAATTTTAATAATGAGCCCCACAAACTGATATGATCTGGAACTTTTTCTGGATCACCTACTGCACCAAAATATATTGCATCATGTTTACCAATTTTTTCTTTCCAGTCGTCAGGGAGCATTTTTCCTTTTTTTTTATAATAATCACATGACGCAAAATCAAATTCATCAAATTGAATATTAAATTGATGTTTTTTTGCAGTTTCTTTCAAAACTTTAATACTTTCAGGAAGAACTTCTTTACCTATTCCATCACCAGGTATTGATGCAATTTTATATTTTTTCATTTTTCTTAAACTATATTAAATAGCTTTTTACCTAAAGGACTTATTGGCTTTTGTGGTACTAATTTTTTACCTATTTTTTTTCGTGTTAATTTTAGAAGTTTTTTAGCTAAGCCCTGTTTCCTAAAAGAAGGATTTACAAAAATATATTCTACCTCTCCTTTATTATTGAAGCGAATAAATCCTATTGTTGTATTTTTATTTTTAAAAGTAATTACTCCATCAGTTTCACTGATTTCATAAATATTATTGTTTTTTTGGTTCATAAAATGGTGCGCTCTGAAGGATTCGAACCTTCGACCCTCGGTTTAGAAAACCGATGCTCTATCCAACTGAGCTAAGAGCGCTTGATTAATATCTTTTACTTAAAAACACACTAGGTGGTCAATATAAATCGGTGTTTTAACTCCAAATTTTTCTTCAACCTCATGTTGATGAATATGATGTGAATGAACAAAAACAGGTATTAAATCATCGTTTTTAGTTTTAAGGGTGTAAATAAAATTGGTTCCTCTGAATTTTCTATCTATTATTTCCAACATTAAATTACTTTTATCATCATGCTCGAGATCTTCAGGTTGAACTAATAATTTTACGGCGGTTCCTTTTTTATATTTTTTTACAAAATTACCTTTGATTACGCCTAAACATTTGTGTTCTACGCTATTGTCATTCAGTACCATCGCGTCGACCAATATTCCTCTATTTAAAAATTTAATAACTTCTATTGAATTTGGATAGTGATAGATATTATAAGGTGTATCAAACTGTTTCATAGTTTGACTTAAAAGAATGCCACAATAATCAGCCATATAAAAGGCTTCATAAGAATCATGAGTTACTATAATGGTTGTTATTTTTTTTTCTTTTAATATTTTTTTTATATTTTGCTGTAATTCAACTTTTAAACTTTCATCGACATTAGAAAATGGTTCGTCTAGTAATAATAAATCTGGTTTTGACATTAAAGATCTAGCCAACGACACTCTTTGAGCTTCACCTGCACTGACTTGATGTGGATATTTACTTTCTAGTCCTTCCAAATGTAAAATTTTAATTAATTCATTAACGTCAAAAATATATTTTGCATTTTTATTTCTCTTTGCACCAAAATTTATATTTTCTAAAATTGTATAATGTGGGAACAAGCTATTATCCTGAAACGATAAAGCAATATTTCTTTTTTCTGGTTCTATATGTTTTTGGTCAGATGAAATTAAATTTCCTTTTAATAAAATTTCACCTTTAGGTATTTTTTGTAAACCAGCAATTGATCTTAATATAGTGGTTTTACCTATTCCTGACGGTCCTAATAGGCAAATTATTTCCCCTTCATTTTTAATTGTAAGATTAAAATCTAATACTTTATTTTTTTTACTCGCAACAAATGTGGTATTATTTATTTCTAAAAAATTAATAGACATTAAATTTAATATAATATTATTTTTCAGAAAGTATATGTTTTGATGTAAAAAAGATCAGTAAAGCTGACCAAAAAATCAAAAATAAAGCTGGTAAAGCTGCTGCTTCTAAAAGGTCCTGAGAGGCATATCCGTAGGCTTTAGTAGCAAATGTTTCAAAATTAAAAGGTCGTAGAATTAATGTGATAGGCAGTTCTTTAATAATTTCTATTGCGATCAAGATGCTAATTAAATAAATGCTATTTCTTAAATTTGGAAAATGAATTTTTCTAAAAGTTCTGAATTTTGAATAACCAAGTAAATATGAACTATCATCAATTGATTGGTTAATTTTTAAATAGCTAGATTTAATTCCGTTAAAAGCTAGCGAATAAAATCTAATAAAGTAAGCAGCGATCAATCCAAATATTGAACCAATAAATAATCCTTTTATGCTTATAAAACCAAAACTGGCTGTTAAAAAATCACTTAACCATGAGAAAAATGAAATAAAAGCAACAGCTAGTATTACACCGGGTATTGCGTATCCGGATATTGAAAAAAAACTTAAGTTATCTAAAAACTTACTTTTTGAAATTCTATTACCAAAATTTATTAAAAATGCTAAACTAATTAAAACAATACTTGCAAAAAATACTAATATCAGTGTATTAAAATTTAGTGCAATTATATTTGTGTCTTGAAAATATTTAGGAAATTTAGCGGTCCAATAAACCATTTGACTTAAAGGGAATATAAAACTTAAAAAAAATATCATAGAACAAAAAATACTCGGGAATAATGATTTTTTTCCTTTTAACTCTATTTTTGGAATTTTCCTATAGCCTGTGTTAGAATTTTGATGATACTTTGCTCCTCCCCTAGAATAATTTTCAATTATAAATAAAGACAATATTATAATTAAAAGAATAAATGATAATTGGTTTGCTGTATTTAAATCGTCAAAAGCCAACCAAGAGTTATAAATTCCTGTCGTGAGAGTTGACACACTAAAAAAAGAAACAGTACCAAAATCAGATAAACATTCCATTGCTACTAAGGATAGTCCCGCAACAATAGCTGGCCTTGCAGAAGGTAATATAATTTTAAAAAAACTTTCTCTAGCTGATAGGCCTAAATTTTTACTTACTTCAATCAAGTTATTGGATTGGTGATAAAATGATGCTCGTGTTAAAACATACACGTATCCGAATAATGAAAAAGACATTGAAATAATAGCTCCAAACATTCCATCAAATTTTGGAATAAATTTGTTGTAATTTTCTTCACCAAATAGCCAAGTTAATAATGAAAATAATGAGCCGTAATTTTCAAAAAAAGCAGTGAGTGAATAAGCATAAATATACGCTGGTACTGCAAAAGATAATATCAGCGCCCATTTAAAGAAATTTACACCCCAAAAATTATAGAATGAAACAAAATAAGCACATACCACTCCAAAGATGAAAGTTAAAAATAAAACCCCAATTAATATTATAAAAGAGTTAATGATATAATCTTTTAAAAACGTGTCTTTAAGCAACTCCATGTATTCGCTTGTTGAACTAAAATAACTTAAAAACACGGTTATTATCGGGATCGCTACAAATAAAGAAACTATAAAAGAACTTATGTACCAAAAATTAATTTTGTCTTTATTCATATTGTCTCTTTAAATAATGATGATACTATTTTTTTAATTTCTTTAATTTTAATTTCAGATAATTCTCTATTAGTTATTTTTCTTTGCATTTTTTTTGCCTCATCTAAAAAAGGCGAACAACCAGTTTTAAGCTTACTTAAGTCTAAATCTTTTTTAATTGTTCGCCTCATTTTTTGTTATTAACAAACAGGCTTATTCCCAGCCAGCCCCAGTCATTACTTCTAATGCGGTTGCTTGTTTTTTTCCGTAATTAACTACTTTAGTTTTTAGATCTTGTTTAAAATCTAATCCCATATTAACTACAAGCGGATGAGGTGAAACACCTGAAATCATAGGATATTCGAAAGTATTATTTACAATATGATTTTGAGCCTCTTTACTAAGTAAAAATTCAACTAATCTAATTGCATTAGCTTTATTTGGAGAACCTTTTACTAGTCCTGCCCCACTTATATTCATGTGTGTGCCTCTTCCATTTTGATTAGGAAAGAAAGGTTTTACTTTTTTTGCGGCAGCTTGTTGCTCTGCTCCCTTATTGCCTGACAACATAAGTGCTAAATAATATGTGTTAGCTACAGCTATATCGGCTTCTCCAGCGGCTACAGCTAAAATTTGAGCTCTATCATTACCTTTTGGAGTTCTAGCCATGTTAGATACAAGGCTTTTTGCCCAGTCAGTTGTTGCTCCCTTACCATTATTTTTAATTAATGATGCTACAAGTGATTGATTGTAGATGTTATTTGATTTTCTTATTACTAGCCTACCTTTCCATTTAGGATCAGCTAAGCTTTCATAAGTTAAGCCAGACAACTCTGAACCACTTACGCGTTCCGGTGCGAAATATACTATTCTTGCTCTTTTAGCTATTCCTACCCATTTAGAAGTTCTAAAATTACTTGGTACAGCTGATTTTATTGCTGCAGTATTTAAACCACTTTGAAGCATTCCTTTCGCATCAAAAGCACCTAATCTTCCAGCATCAGCAGTTACATATAAATCTGCTTTACTGTCAGAACCTTCTTCTATTATTCTTTTTTCTAATGCTCCAGATTTTCCAGAGATTACATTTACTTTAATTCCTGTTTTAACTGTAAACTTTTCATAAAGTTGTACATCTGAATCATAATGCCTAGCACTAAAAATATTAACTTCATTTGCATTAGCAAGTGAGAAAACAAAACTTGCAAAATAGACAATTAATCCTATCAATATTTTATATTTCATCTTAAACCTTTATTTTGTTTAGTTGATAATGATTATCATTTACAGTTTTTTGATAATGATTATCATTAGCAATAATGACGCACCCAGAAGTTGTTAATTGTTGCTAATAGAAAATAAATGAAGTTTAATGAATCATGTTACAAATCAATCCTAAAAAATTTAGAGCTATTAAAAATAAAACCATACCAAATCCTTTAAGACCTAAATTTAGAAACAAAACTCAAGCAAATATTTATTTTCTTTCACAAAGAAAATTTAATGGAGAAAGAAAAAATCAGTTAATAAGAAGAATAAAAATAGTCACTTTATTAACGACCGTAATAGTAAGTGGATATTTTTTATCTAATTAATTTTAGTAGATACAGAGCCTAATTTACTAATTACGCCTTTATAAATTCCTTTACCTAAGATCGGAACTACGCCAACCGAAGATCCGGTGAAAACATAAAAATCTTTATAGTGTTTTATTTTATCTTTTTGAAGCTTCTTCAATACAAATAATAATGAATTCATTGGATTTTCATAAACGGTATTTGTATTGCCTTTTACAAAATGATTAATTTTTTTATTTCCGATCACAGTTTTTAGACTCTTAACGTTGTTATTTTTAAATTTTTTTTTCGATCCAATAATAAATTTCACATTTCCTCCAAAATCTGAACATAAATCTCCGAGAGAATTTATTCCTTTTTTTCTTTGTCGATATCCCACAACCTCAATACAAGGTGCAATATGTGTAATAAATTTTTTCAAATTTTTATTTGTTATTTTTGATTTGAAATTTAAAAATTTTGATTTAATTAAATAACAAACTTCAAGTTCTATACCCATTGTAAATTTATTTATTTTAACACTTTTGTTATTTTTAAGAACGTTATGTTTATAGACAGCTGCATAAAAAGGCTCTTTTTCTTTTAATTTTTTTAAAACAGTTATTCCAGTACCAGCAGCTTTGAAACCTGCAATTGGTTTTGTAATTTTGCTTTCACAAATTTTTCTGAATTTTTCGGCTTCAGATAATTTTTTTGTATATTGAGATGGTATTGGTGAGATAATTTTGTTATTTAAAAAAGCATTTACGATTTTATTGGAATAGTTATTTAAAATTTTTTTTTTCATTATACTTGATCTCCAATGTAAATACCGAGTGATAATGCAGTTTCTACTAAAGAATCTTTTCTTTCAACATTTTTATAAGTACGTATCCCTTCGTCTATCGCAACATCCACAACTTTTCTATCTTTCCATGCTACCATACGGTCGAATTTTTTTTGATTTATTAAGTCTACAGCGTAGACGCCAAATGCACTTGCCAAAATTCTATCACTAGCAGTTGGGGGCGCTCCTCTTTGAACATGGCCTAATGTAGTTACTCTACATTCAACTTCTGTTTTTTTCATTAACTCGCGAGCAATATAATCTCCTATACCGCCTAACCTTTTCTCCCCGTCTGTATATTTATGTAACACTGTATCACCATCTTCTTTTTTAACAGCTTCTGCAACAACAATTAGAGAGTGTTGTATATCTTGCTTTTTCATTATATTAAGTTTTTTAATTATTCCAGCTATAGAATATTTAATTTCGGGTATGAGAATTACGTCTGCCCCGCCCGCTATACCTGAATTAAGTGCAATGTGGCCAGCGTCACGACCCATAACTTCTAAAATCATGGATCTTCTATGACTCGCCGCAGTTGACTGAAGGTTATCTAGTGCCTGGGTAGCTACATCTACAGCCGTATGAAATCCAATTGAGCTTTCAGTGGCACCTACATCATTATCGATTGTTTTTGGTATAGCTACAATTTTCATATCTCCTTCTTTAGCTAATTTTTTAAGAATTTGCATGCTTCCATCACCGCCAATAATAATTAATCCATCAAGTTTCATCTGGTGATAACCTTCAATAATTTCTTTTGATCTATCTAAATATTTTCCATCCTTCGTTGGGAATTTAAAAGGATTACCTTTATTGGTAGAACCTAAAAAGGTCCCGCCTTGGCGCAATAAATATCCTTGAAATATTTTATGATTTAATTGTATAGCAGATACCGGTCTTTGCATAAATCCTGCAGTCCCATCTTTAATACCAAAAACATCCATATTATACTTATTTTTAGCACGATAAAAGATAGATCTAATGGCAGCATTTAATCCACCACAATCTCCTCCGCTAGTTAATATTCCAATTCTTTTACTAGGCATTTAAAATTCTTTAATATACTTTTTTGAGATAAGAAGTGTTATAACACAAAAAATAAGTCAATGGAAAAAAAAGCCAAAATTATAGCAACACTAGGTCCGGCAATTTACAATGAGAATAAGTTAAAACAGCTTGTAAATTTAGGAGTAGACGCATTTAGAATAAATTTTAGTCATAACACAAATGATGTGAGTAAAATTGTTTCTAAAATTAGGAAAATTGAAAAAAGTACTAATAAAAAAATTTCCTTAATTGCTGACCTGCAGGGCGTTAAACTACGAGTAGGCAAAATTAAACATGAAAGCCAAAGAATTAAATTCAACCAGAAATATGTTTTTGACAATAAAAAAGAGCTAGGAAACAATAAAAGAGTTACCTTTGCATATCCAAAAATATTACAAAAATTAAAAAAAAATAATAAAATTTTAATTGATGATGGGAAATTTACTTTTATTGTAATTAAAAAAATAGGCAATTCTGTCACTACGATTTGTAAAAGTCAAAATTGCTTTATGAAAAGTAATAAGAGCGTACACATACAAAATTTAGACATCAAGTTTGATAAATTAACTATTAAAGATAAAAAAGATATTAAATCAGCAATCAAACTTGGTTGTAACTGGATAGCTCTTTCGTACATTCAAAATGAAAAACTTATACTTGAAGCAAGAAAATTAATTAAAAAAGACACAGGCATAATATCTAAAATCGAAAATAAACTTGCTTTAAAAAATATCGTCGAGATTATTAAAGCAACAGACTCGATTATGATAGCAAGAGGTGATTTAGCCATTGATATTGGTCACAGCGAGGTACCTAAAGTTCAATTAAGTTTAATAAAAAAATGTTCTCAATTTTCTAAGTCAGTAATAGTAGCTACGCAAATGCTTGAAAGCATGATCGAAAATAGTACTGCTACAAGAGCAGAAATTAATGATATAGCAACTGCTATTTTTCAAGGTGCTGATACTGTTATGTTGTCAGCTGAAACTGCAATTGGAAAATTTCCTTCTCAAGCTGTATCAACAATGACAAAAACAATAATTTCTACTGAAAAGTATAAAAAAGAACACATAGAGGATTTTAAAAACTCCATTATTTCAAATAAAGATCCAGTTAAATCAATTCTTCTTTCCGTGAAAGATATTGCCTATAACTCAAATGTTAAAGCTATAATAGTTTTTTCAAATTCTGGAAAATCTGCCAAATTAGTTTCAGCAATGAGGCCTGCTGCTAAAATTTTAACAATTTCTCCAAATATAAACATTAGTAGACAAGTTTCACTACTTTGGGGCGTTCAATCGATTAATAGTCGAGATGCACATGGTTGGAAAGACATGATGTCAATTTCAAAAGAAATTATTAAAAAAAATAAATTTATAAAAAAAAATGATTTTGTTGTTATTACTGCTGGATTGCCTTTTGGAAAAGCTGGTATGACTAATATGATTAGGCTTTACAAAGTTGGATCATAATGGATAAAAATTATTCTATTGATGAGATTTTAGCTGCTGTTGACGAACTATCTAAAAAAAAAAAGGTTCAAATATCTGGTAAACATAAAGATAAACTTATTAAAAAAGACTTTTCCACAGTTCCCAAAGATACTTTAAAATTAATAGAAGAAGCTGAAAATATAAAAAAATAAGCTTTTTTAATTATTGAAATTTATTTATTTTTTCAGCTAAGATATTTAGTTTATTTGATACGTAATTTAAGTCCTTAAATGACATGGAAGAAGAAGATGGAATACATAAATAATTTGATATGTTTTTTTTTGATGCTTTAATTCTAAATTTTTCATAATCTTTATATCTTTTTTGCTCATATAATAGTTTCCAAATAGGCCTTGCTTCAATTTTATTTTTCTCAAGAAATTTTATGGCAAAATCTAAAATATTTTTTTTATTTTTAAGTTTAATAGCAGTAAGCCAATGATTACTCTCACTATAAACTGGTGGTTCTAGTAATTTCATTTTTTTATTTAAAAGTGTTTTATAAATTTTATAATTATTTTTTTTATTTTTAAGAAAATTTTTAATTCTTCCTAATTGTTCGTAACCTATAGCACAATTAGGATTTGGTAATCTAAAATTATAGCCAATTTCAGTATGGTCAAAATAGTAAGAATTTTCTTTCGCTTGAAATTTTAAAAATCTTGCTTTTTCTGCAAACTTTTTATTATTCGTTACTAACATGCCTCCACCACCAGTAGTTATAATTTTATTAGCATTAAAAGAAAAGCACCCTATGTCTCCTATAGTTCCAGTATGTTTTTTATCTTTTTTATTTTTAAAATAAGTACCAAGGCTTTCAGCAGCATCTTCAATTAAATAAATCTTATTTTTTTTACAAAGTTTTTTAATTTCAGATAAATTAGCACTATTCCCTAACACGTGAACAACGACGACAGCTACTATTTTTTTTTTCGTTCTTTTATTATATGTAAAACCTTTTTTTTTAAAAGTTCTAAATTTTAAAAATTCTTTTAAGTTTTCAACGCTAAGATTAAGATATTCATCTGTGTCTAAAAAAATTGGAGTAGAGTTATTATAGATAACTGCGTTTGCTGTAGCTATAAAGCTAATAGAGGGAACTATTACTTCATTGTCTTTATTACAATCAACTAATCGAAGAGCAAGTTGTAACGCGCTAGACCCATTTACCATGCAAATTGCGTATTTTGTACTAACAAATTCTTTAAATCTTTTTTCAAATAACTCAACATACTTACCAGCAGATACCCATCCTGCTTTTAATGCTTCAGAAGAAGATTTAATTTCTTTATTTGAAATATTTGGCAAATTTAAATTGATCATAATAATTAACTAATTTAATATTTAAATAAGCTTTGCAATTTGTATTGCAGTATCACACATTCTGTTTGAAAAACCCCACTCATTATCATACCAAGAAAGTATTCTACTAAATTTTCCTTTAATAACTTGAGTTTGAGTTAAATCAAAAATTGAACTGTGTGGATTGTGATTAAAATCTTTTGAAACTAATGGAGCAGAATTAACTGCTAAAATTCCTTTCAAAGAATCTTGTGAGGCTTTTGTCATTGCGTCATTAATACTTTCAGCGCTTACTACTTTCTTGGGCACAAAAGTAAGATCAATTAATGAAACATTTGGTGTGGGCACTCTTATGGCTGTTCCATCCAATTTCCCTTTTAAGCTTGGTAAAACTAAACTCATAGCTTTCGCCGCGCCTGTAGATGTTGGGATCATAGAGTCTCCTGAGGCTCTGGCTCTCCTTAAATCTTTATGAAGAGTGTCTAATAATTTTTGATCTCCTGTGTAACTATGAATTGTAGTCATATAACCATATTCAATTCCAAAGGTATTTTCTAAAACCATAGCAACTGGTGCAAGACAATTTGTTGTACACGATCCATTCGAAATAATATTATGTTCCTTTTTTAATTCTTTACTATTAACTCCTTGTACAACAGTAAAATCTACTTCTTTAGCTGGTGCAGAAATTATTACTTTTTTAGCTCCAGCTTCAATATGTTTTCCCGCAGAAGCTTTGTCTAAAAAAAAACCAGTACATTCTAAAACAACATCAGCACCAATTTTTCCCCAGGATAGTTTAGCTGGATCTCGCTCTGCAAATACTTTAATTTTTTGATCACCTATTTGAAAACCATCACTTGTTGTTTTAACATTACTGTCTAAAACGCCGTGTGTACTATCGTATTTAATTAAATGTGCATTAGCCTCTATAGATCCCAGATCATTAATAGCAACAATTTGAATTTTACCTTTGTAGTTTTCAAGAATGGCTCTTAAAATTAATCTTCCTATTCTACCAAAACCATTAATACCAATTTTAATCATAATTTTATAATAAGTTATTTTATTTTAATTTCATCAATTATTTTAATTAAAAATTTATTTATTATTATCGAATCTTCTTCTTTTAAAATTTTTTCTTTCTCCAGTGAGTTACTCATTTCTTTAAGTATTTTTTCTTTTATAAATATTATTTTTTGCTTTGAAAATGTATTATAAAAACGTGTTTCAAAAGTTTTAATTGTATATCCAAATGTTAAATGAAATAAAATGAAAAAAAATAAACAAACAGTTAAGACCTTATAAACGAATAATTTCATTATTTAATATTTTTATTTTTATATATTGAATATATTCTTGTACCATCTAATTTCAATTCTTTAAACAAATAGAAATTGGATGGTATATAATATTTCTTATTATATCTTGTATCTACTTCGTAAAAATGATTTGTATAGATATAATCAACTAACTCAAGATTATTAGTGCCTGTAAAAATTAATTTTTTTTTATCTTTTATTTTTAAAAGATCTCGCGCATTTTCCAAGGGAGTCCAAGACGCAGTTCCAATTATAATCTTTTGCATATTTTTTGAGTTATTAATGATGTGTTTAATAGCATCTGATCGACTTAAAGACTGTGTGTCAACTTCAAACAATTGTTTAGTTTTATCATTTGTAAGATTATTAAAATACATACTTTGATAGGGATGGTAAACATATAACTTAAATATTAATTCTAAAAAAAATATGAAAATAGAAAAAAAGGTCAAATTTTTGATTACTAGATTTTTTTTAATCTTTAAATAAAAAATATAGAAGCCTAATGAGGCATAATAAGAAATTATAAAATTTAAAAAATAAAATACTCTCCAGCCGCCGTACAAATTAGTTTTAAAATTTAAATAAAGTATTATGATTTGTAAAAAAATTATAAAAACAAATAGATCTTTTTTTTCTTTTTCACCACGCCATAAATCATTATAAATTGAATACTCTTTGATAGATATTAATCTTAAAAAAATTCTTTTTAAAAAAAAAAATACTCCCAACAAATAAAAAAAAATTATAAATATTGGAGTGGTTATTAAAATCCATAAAGGAAGATAACTAATGGGTAAAAATTTATTACTGTAAAAATCTCCTCTAAAATAAACAGTAGTCTCAGTTAGACTTTTAAAAACACTAAAAAAATTTAAATATTCATTTAAATTTAAGGTCCATAGATATGGCCAGTGCAAAAATAAACTTAATATATATAAAAGAATAAATAAGAAAATTATTTTAAAACTATCTGTATATTCTTTTTCATTAAAGCATTTT
>Ga0209425_10004388_pt1 | contig 14397 bp, 9 predicted proteins | sample COG_05_FD_184749 | JGI IMG/M metagenome (GOLD analysis project Ga0209425, IMG submission 184749) | Pelagic Microbial community sample from North Sea - COGITO 998_met_05 (SPAdes) (version 2) | ecosystem: Environmental > Aquatic > Marine > Neritic zone/Coastal water | place: Helgoland, sampling... | reverse complement strand
TATATCAGGAGCGTTTGCTGAACCATCAAGTAGTTTTAGTACAAGAGTAACAACCTTAGAAACAGCAGGTTATATAACTGAAGCAACAGATATCTCATCTCTTAATATATTCACAGGCTCAATACAAACTGAAGTAGACAACCTTACAGCTGCAACCAGTTCCTATTTAACAAGCCCTATTACAACCAGTTCAATCACAGACTTTAATACTGAGGTATCTCGCTCAGCAGCAGCTGCTGGATTCGGAACAGAAGGTGGAGGAGGCTTTACACCAAGTTTATCTACAGATATAGAAGCTAGAAATATTACCGCTTCAAATATTACCGCTTCAGGTAATATTAGTGCAAGTGGTGATATATCAACAAGTGGTGATATATCTGTTGTAGGAAGTTTAAAACTAGTAGGTAATAGTACTACTTCTCGTATAGGATTTAGCCCATTTGGACTTGTAGATGACCAATTTATAAGTGGTTTTGGAAACCAAATAACGATAGATGGTGATAATTATATTGAATTAATAGCAGATAATGAAGTAAAAATAAATGCACCTAAATTAGGAATAGGAATTATTTATTCAGCTGATAATGTAAGTCAAGTCCCAGAAGCATTAACAGTTGAGGGTAATATAAGCGCAAGTGGTGATTTAATAATCCGTTCTATCACAGGTAGTATTGCAACCTCATCAATTGAAAATTTTAATACTGAAGTATCACGCTCAGCAGCCGCTGCAGGATTTGGTACAGAAGGTGAAGGAACCCCTACAGATATTTCAGCTTTAAATATATTTACAGGCTCAATCCAAACCGAGGTAGACAACCTTACAGCTGCAACCAGTTCCTATTTAACAAGCCCTATTACAACATCCTCAATTACAAATTTCCCCACAGAAGTATCACGTTCAGCAGCCGCTGCTGGTTTTGGAACTGGGGGTGAAGGAGGATTTACACCAAGTTTATCAACTGATATAACTACCCTAAATATTACTGCTTCTGCTAATATTAGTGCAAGTGGTAATTTTATTGGCAATGGTTTAGTACTTGCTGGGGGTGATGGTGTGTTTACTTCGGCTTCATTAGCTTCTGCTATTGCTGGGAGTGATAATTTAGGTAACCATACTGCTACTACAAATTTAGATTTAGACGGAAACAGTATACATGCCGCTTTACATATTACAGCTTCAGGTAATATAAGTGCAAGTGGAGAAATTACAGCAACTTCTTTTAATATAACAGGCCAAGCTGCTGATCTATCTATAGTAGAAGGAACTAATGAATTAATTTTAAGTTCCTCTGATGTAGTTACTGTAAAAAGTCCTGTTTTAAATTTATCTTCTAGTTTTGGTATTACTACTGGATCTGTTGTTTCTCCTTATAATGGGTATATTATTTATGATAATGATCAACATAAATTTTTTGGATACGCTAATGGTGGCTGGGTTGCTTTACATTAATAAAATATTAAAATATGCCTACATATTATGAATATGCTGTTACAAGTAAATCAGGTATTAATATATCTGAAGTAGAACAGTATTTAGAAATAGATACTAGTACAGAAACAAAATCTGCAGTAGTAGCTTCTATTCCTACTAGAATTGTTACTTCTTCGAATCGAAATAGTTTAAGTTATAGAACTACTTATTATGAACTTACTGAAGCGGAAGCAAGCAATCTAAAAAATTATCCAGATGTATTAGGAGTAGAAATTATTTCAGGATCTTTTGAAGATTTATTTGATAATGATAGTAAGGATAGGGTATTAGCTACAGGTAGTATTAGTCATATTAATAATAATTTTATTCCCGTTACACCTATTAATTTAATTACTACAAACAATTCAGGATCATTAGCTAATCCTGCTTTAATTTTACATTCTTTCCCTAGTAGTTCAAATATTTTAGAATATATATATAACACTGTAAATAATGTTTCATCAGTAAATACACCCGGGACTGGTAATGATAATTTATTTAACTACAAATCATCAAAAACAGGCAAAAATGTTGATTTATTTTTTAGTGATGGCTTTTCCTTACGTAATCATGCTGAATTTTTTAATAATGATGGTTCACCAAAAATAAGCTCCAAATTTACAGATTTTATTATAAAAGATCTAATTCCTAGAAATAATGATAGACAACATTTTTATTATATAAAAAGATCTTATGTATGGCCTGCTCATACTTCTTTACATGGAACTCATTGTCATTCTTTAGCATATGGTGAAAATTATGGCAATGCTATTAATTGTAATCCCCAACCTCAATGGGGTACTCCAACTAACCCTTACATTTATGATATGGTTAGGCATTATCATGTTAGTAAATCTTTAAATCCCTATACTGGTTATAAAGATCCTACTATATGGGGAAGATCAAGTGGTTATTTACCCCAACCTAAGTTACACTCAGATTTTTTAATGCCTGGAGGTATAGTCTCGGGGTCATTTGATCTTTTTAATGCTATTAGTGGGGTGGGACAAGGATTTAGGGTTAATTATGAAAATATAGATTATTTTATTATATCTTCTAGTGTTAACAACAATAATTTTATTAACCGTTATATAGGTGATTCACCTGTACCACATAAAATATATTATATAAATAGTAATAATATTAGTACTTGGGCTTCAAAATTAAATACTGCTTTTAATTTTTTAGAAGTTAATTATTCTTCTAATAATCTCCAACTTACTTCTTCTGAAAATATTAATTGGTACATAACTGTATACACAGGTTCTCAGGCTACTCTTGAATCAGATGGTGGGGGTTTAATTTTAAATATGTCAGGATCAGGAGATACTAAACCTTATTTTGCTATAAGTGAATGGGCTCCCTTGGGTATCCCTATAGGTTTACCTAATAAATATTCTAAATATGCCGCCCCTAGAGCTGATTATTTCTTACCTAGCCCTAATGCTGATTATCATGGTATAGATAATGGGTATAATATTCCTTTTGGTGCCGGAAGGTTTTTAATTTACTATGATTTCCCCTTACCAGCACAATTAGAATTCAATAATATTGCTGTCAGAGCTGCTCAAGAAGAAGCTTCAAAAAAAGGAGTTATACTAGCTAGTTCTTATGGAAATAACCCTTATATGGCTATGTATACTTCTTGTAGTTCTGAGGATGAATTTCATAGAAGTAAATTTGATATGAATATAACTCTAACTAATCCCTTAAATGGCAATCCTATTAATGGGCATCCTTATAATTCATATTTTACAGTATCAGAAAATATATACCGCTCAGGTCAATCTCCGACATTTACAGCTGGGGAAAAAATTTATTACCAAAGATATAGAGAACACCATTCAGTTATAGGAACCGGAAATATCATAGTAAACAAAAGTAGTTCCGCCTATTTAAATAGAATAGTGTGTAATACAGGTAATGCATTAGATGTTAGTTTATATGGCAATTATACAATAGCTGCTACTACAATTTTTGAAACATATGGAAGTATTACGGGTAGCTTTAATTTTACTTATGGTCCTACAAATTTTTATAATGATAATGATAGTTTTTATAATTTAAATTCTTTATATAATTCCTTAACAGAATTTACAGCGAGTTATAATAATTTATGGGAACAAGGAATTTACCCTGATGGAGATTCTACATCGTATAACCTTAATGAGAGTTATAAACCTATAACTTCTTCTTTTAATGCTCCACTTAGTGAATCTGCTTTTTTATATTATACTTGGCCTGGTTCTTCAACCGAAATAAATTATAGACCAAATGGAATTTCAGGTACTGATGATCCACGTACTTTTGGTATAGAAAGGGCAGCAGCAAGATTTGGAGGAACCTCAGCTTCTAATCCCTTACTTGTAGGTTTTTTAGCAGGTTATTTAGAAGAAAATCCTAATGCTAATGTAAATGATGTTAGAAATTGGTTAGACCAAAATTCAATCGAAACCATAGTAACTGGATCTAATAATATTATTAATACACCTTTTGATGGATTTTATTATATAACTAAAGATAATGATATTAATCCTGATGGTATTTATAGGTTTATTTCAGGTTCCACAGATACTAGAAAAGAAGGACTAATCCAATATGCACCATTTACTTCACCTAAAGTATTTACTTACCCTTATACTGATTTATCTATACAACTAACAAAATATAAAAATGTAAAATTAAATTAAATTTAATTTAATTTTTGTTATATTTATAACCAAATACAATATTTATGGCAACTATTTCTATTTGGCCGGGCTCAGCCTCTTTTTCTAATACTACTAATCCTACTCCTTTTGGTTTCTATGACACAGACACAGAATTCCAAAACAGTGCAGATAAAGTAGCAACGTGGTGTGCCCAACGTTTAGGATATCCTATAGTTGATATTGAATTACAGGCTGTAAATTTCTTTACAGCATTTGAAGAAGCTGTAACTACATACTCACAATACTTGTATCAATATAAGATTATCGAAAATATGGGTAGTCTTGAAGGTAGTACAAATGAAGCTGATTTAAACGAAAAATATGTTCAAGCAAATTTAGGCAATATAATTGCATTATCCGAGCAATACGGTACTGAAGCAGGAACCGGCGGTAATATCGCATATAAAACGGGAAGTATCGCAATTAGTGCGTCGCAACAAGTATATAATTTAGATGATTTATGGACAAATGTTAGCGAATCAGGCAATAATATAGAAGTAAAAAGAATCTACCACTATGCACCTCCTGCTATTACAAGATATTTTGACCCTTATGCTGGTACTGGCACAGGAATTCAATCCTTAATGGAAACATTTGGGTTTGGTAATTATTCTCCTGGTGTAAACTTTATGTTAATGCCCATTTATTATGACGCTTTAAAAATCCAAGCAATTGAATTTAATGACCAAATTCGTAAATCAGCTTACAGTTTTGAACTTATAGACAATAACAGATTAAAATTATTCCCTCGCCCTAGAAGGAGTGAAACTTTATATTTTGATTATATAGTTAAAGAAGACAGAAATAATGTAATTAGAAACACAGCTACAAATCTAATTACAGATATATCTAATGTTCCATACGTTAATATAAATTATGAATCTATAAATGCTCCTGGTAGACAATGGATTTTCCGTTATACTTTAGCTGTTACTAAAGAAATGTTAGCAAGTATACGAGGTAAATACTCAACAGTTCCAATTCCTGGAGCCGAAGTTACTACAAATGCTGCTGATTTGAGAAGTGAAGCTGCTGCTGAAAAAACTGCACTCATTGATGAATTAAAAGTTATGCTTGAAGAATCTTCAAGAATTAAATATATGGAACGTGAAGCTACAATTTCACAAAACACTCAAGACATTCTTACAAAAGTTCCTTATCCAATATACATTTACTAATGATTAAATTAAAAGACATATTACTAGAAGACATATCCTTATTTTCTGTAGATGTGGTTCTTGTAACCGATAAAGATACTAACTTTACTGATGTACTTGATGGGGTAAGAGGTATACGTAAAATTACAACTGTAAATGTAAATACACCTGAGGAAATGGAAGCTAAAAATCGTAGAAGAACTGACGGTAAAGAAGTTCATACTGCAACACTTAAATTTTTAGGTGGATTAAATGCTAAAAAAGATTTAGATTTTTTTAAAACTACAATGCTACAAAGTAAAAAAGGAGATGCTAATAAAAGAATAGATGGTTTGCGTCATGTAATTTTTAAACCAGATACTTTAACTAGAATATAATGCCATTATTTGGAGGAGATAGAGATATATCACTGTTTCGTACAATGAATAAAGAACTGATTAATGACATTATTCAGACTGAAATCGGCTACTATAAATTTGTCCTTCAAGATAGTGAAACTAATGTATATGGTGAATCAGATAAAAAAGTATATTATGAACCACTTTTAATTCCTTCTTTAATTACTAAAGATGATCAAGTCTGGAATGAAAGTGAATTTGGTCCAGATATGACTCAACAAATGACCTTTGCATTTTTAAGAGCAACATTGGTCGAAAAAAATATTGTCCCAGAAATTGGTGATATAGTTTTGTTTAATAACGATTATTTTGAATTCAATAGTATTGTAGAAAATCAATTTTTCGTAGGTAAAAACCCAGATTATTCAATGAATGAAGATACCGATGATTTTGGTGTTTCGCTTTCAATTATCTGTAAAGCTTCTAAATCAAGAATTGAACAATTAAAAACAGTTCCATTTAGATCAGGCAAATATCCTACAAATACAAAAGTTGAACAAACTAATGCTAATCCGAGAACACAACTATATAGCTAATGTCTAACAGAATAACTAAAAAACCTAAAGTAGCAAGACAATATGAATTGTCACAACAAGCTATAGTTGATACTGCAGTAGACCAAGGAGGATCTCCTAATGTACCTGCTATAGCTTTAGGTCCTGACATTAGACCTAATAAAAATAGAGGAAATATTATTAGTAAAAATGATTCTAAAACCAATGAAGGATTTCATTTAGGATTAGAAAATATTGATGAATCTATATTTTATTATTTTGAAAATATTATAAAACCCTCAGTTTTATCCAATGGGGATATGATTGATGTACCTGTAATTTATGGTTCAGGTGAAAGGTGGAAATTAGCTCAAAAAGATGGATTTTATAGAGATAAAGGGGGTAAAGTACAAACACCCCTTGTTATGCTTAAAAGAGAAAGCATTGAAAAACGTAGAGATTTAGGTAATAAATTAGATGCCAATTCTCCTCAACTTTATATTACTCACCAAGAAAAATATACTAAAAGCAACCCATTTGATAGGTTTGCTTTATTAAATAATAGAATCCCTAAAAAAGAATTCACAGCAACTGTAGTTCCTGACTATGTTAATTTAACATATAATGGTATTATTTGGACAGATTATATTTCCCAACTTAATAAAATTATAGAAGCAATTAATTATGCTTCTGATTCATATTGGGGTGATCCAGAAAAATTTAAATTTATGGCAATGATTGATTCGTTTAATAATATAAATGAATTAACCAATGAGGACAGTAGAATCGTTAGAGCTAATTTTAGTTTAAAATTACAAGGATACATTGTACCTGATAATGTTCAGAAAAAACTCAAAGAACAAAACACCAGATATTTTAGTAAAGCCCAAATAATTCTTAATCAGGCAACTACTGTTATTGATGAACCCGGTCAAAAACTTAAATCTGTTAGAACTACAGGGGGTAGTGGAGGTAGTTTTACTAAAAACATTACTAATAATACTAATGTAGGGCAAGATGATGATTGGACAACAACAACCCCTGGTCTTTTAATTAATGGGGATGATCGAAATGTACAAATAGATAATGCCTATTTAACAGTAGATATTGGTAATACTAAAACTGATGATATTTTTATTATCAAAAAATCAGGAGATGAACAGCTTAAAGTAAATAATGATGGAGTTTTATCACTTAAAAACTTTACTTCTTTCCCTTCTGTTGTAGAAGGTGGGTTATTGATAAAAAATAATGATTTCTATATAGGAATTTAATATGTATAAATGTTAAAACAAAATTAAGTTATGGCTACATTTGAAGAATTAAAGAATAAAATAAAATTTAATAAAAAATCTGATTTAAATGTTGGTGAAGTATTAGAAAATAATAATGAATTAACAACAAATCAAATTTTTGAAATAGAAGAAGCAAGATATATGTTAAATTTAATAGCAAATAGCGATTTTAAAGGGCGTGATATACAAGTTGTATATAATATAGCTCTTAAGCTTCAAAATATATTACAAACCATAAACGACTAAGATAAATGGCAAATTGGAAAAAAGTACTGGTTTCCGGCTCAGCAATTGAGGTTAGAAACATAACAGCTAGTAATATCCCCGAAGGATCTAATGGTAGTTTTCTTCTTATAGACTCTGATGGTAAGCTTCTTAAAACTGGTTCAGCCGGTGGAGGTGGCGGTATATTTGTTAATCAGGGTGATTATTATGATACCGAAAATACTTTACTTATTACTGGCTCTACATTACTAACCGCTCCTACTGCTACTAATACAACAGCTGTTCAAAATGCTGATAATATAGCTTTTAGAGTAAGCCAATCAGCCCATTTTTACAACCATAATATAGGTTATCCTACATCTAATGCTTGGAAAGATAATTTAGATGGTTCCTATTTTAATACATTTGATTCAAATACGGATGTATCAGAAATTTTAAGATTTATAGCAGGTTTATTAAGTTCTTCAGCCACTGCCCCTAGTGCTAATACTAATATTTTTGGTAGTATAACTAGTGATCTTGAAAATAATAGTGCTCAAGCTATTTATGATACCTCTGGTACCGATTACCCCGCAGGTAAAATTCCTAGTACAAGTACAGATGCTGAAGTACTCTATACTATAGATAAAGGATTTAGTACTGTAGGGAAAAAATTATTTGAAAATGTTGGAGTTACTAAATATAATGACCCTGATATCTATATTAGATATAATGGCGTTAAATCAGGAACATCTACAGTTTATTCTAATACAAACTTTTTTGGAGCAGGGGGATTAACAAATGGAGCTGCTACTAATGTAAGAGTAACGGGATCTATTAGTTACACATATGAAGACAATAATAGTAATACATCAACTGCTACATCTTCATCACAACACGTAGCTACTTATACTAACTCTACTTTTGGAACCCAAAATGATATTTCAGTAGGTAAAATCAACACAGATAACCCCAGTGTAATACCACCAGCTTTCCAAGATATGGATTTTGCTAATTTTGCGGACAGCCAAACTAAATTATTTAATACTTCTAATAATAACATTGATGGCAGATCTAAAACAGATATTAGTTCTTCAGGATATTATAGGTGGCAAGCAAGTATTGCTATTCAAACTGGATCACAATTAGATACAAGTAATTATTCTACATTCCGTACGGATAATGATGAAATTTTTTGGATGCCTCCAAAGGCTAATATATTTAATACTTTAGGAACGGCTTTATCTTCAAATGATACTTCTTTTACTAGTTATCTTGTAACTTCTCAAAGTTTTGCTTCTAGAAGCTTATCAGGAACTCCCTATTTAAACGCAGCTCAGCATGATTATTTTGTTACTGCTTCTGATGCATTTAATCCCTTGTATACAGCTGAAGCAGATATAGTAACAGCTGCTACTTCAGATCTTTTTTTAGAAGATAGTACTAATGGAACTGATGTTACACCAGTACAATCTGTATTTAGTAATGTTACCCAAAATACTTCAAATGGTCAAATTACAATAGCGGGGGTTATATTTGAAGGAGATACTGATATGGAAAATTCAGTACCTCATATAAATTCAGAAATTCGTCTTAAAAGTAGAACTACATTAGGCACTATAAATGGTACTAGTACTAACATGACTGAAACTACTAGTAATGCTATTTCTGATACTATGAGAACAACATTTACTGTCAATAAAATTGATACTGATGGTTCTACTGGTACAGCAGTTACTGATACTAGTCTTCAACATCGGCCTCACTTAGCAGGAGCATTTGGTCAATCTGTTGATAGTGGTTCAATGGCAATTTTCCTTTCTAATGATGGGCAAGATCCTAGTACTAATAACCAAACAACAACAGTAAGAGAAAAATTCTTAGGAGAAACTTACAGAAGAGATATTAGTGATTGCCAAACAGCTAGTGATCTGGAATCATCTTTTGATTCTGGATCTTATCTAAGTACTTCTGACCCACGTCCTGCTCAAGTAAAACCCGGTTATTTAGTTATTCCAGGTACTATTTATGGGTATTGGTACCCAAGTTCACACTACAATAGTGCAGATTACTATTGGTATTTAAGAGAAGTTGAATTTAATGTAAGCACCCAACAAAATACTTTAACTATCAATTTTGATCCTAATATAACTCTTACTGATTGGGCTACTGGTGGGAGTAATACAATATCTGCTGGTATAATATTTGAAAGTAGTATTCAAGGGCAAGGAGCTTTAGCTGGAAATTCTACTTTATCTAGAACTCGATTATTTGACTTAACTAAACCAGGTACTAATACTACTAATGTATCTACAGGAGCTAATAATCCCTTTAGTAGTAACATAGACATATATGGTTATCCTAATGGTACAGCAATTAGTAGTGGTACAGCCACAATACAACCTACTGCTGCCGCCTATCAAGAAATGGGTACTAATAGTTATACTAAAGTTTGGTTGTTAGTTAGACAAAGAGGAGAAACTACTAATAATCTTTTACAAGACGTTCAATTCACAGTTTCTTAAAATCTTAATTAAAAAATAAACACACACAATGGCATTTGTAAGTTCATCATTTTCAAATAGAAAACTTCAAGGTAGAAGATTTACCCTTGCAACGGTTTCAGATTCTGTAGAAGCTTTTACTTCAACAATTGATACCCAGGGTTTTGAAGTCTTAACTGATGATAGATATATTCCTACTGGTAGTGCAGGTAACGAACAAATCCCATTCTCTGGGTCTTCACAACATGGTTATTACTACACTACTGGTTCTACAATAGAAACCACAGCAGGAAATTATGATGTTTTAAGATATTACTATAGACATAAATTAACTCGAGGTGCTGATGGTAGTGGTGAAGTATATTTCTTCCAATCAGGAGAACCAAGTTCACCTACTGATCTTTATGGTAATAACCAAACAATATCTACTACACAACAAACTGACTTTATTAGTAATAAAAATGCTGCTGGCTCTTTAGGAGCAGGTGACGCTGAAGATTCTGCTGGTTTAGGAGTAGCATATAACGCTGTAGTGTATAGCAGCACAGATGCTGATAAAGCTAATTTAACTACAGGAGATAAAATTGATCCTGCTAATTATGTTTTTGATTATAAAACAGGTGTTTTAACATTTACTACTAGTAATGAGGTAGCAGGAAGTAATTATGTATACATTACTATTAATCAATATGTAGGTAGAACTTTAAAAAGTCAATTAAATGATGGATCTTTAGGAGGAGATAGTGGAGTATCATCATTTAATGATTTAACTGATGTACCCTCAACCTTATTATCAGGATCTTCATTCAGTTCTACAGCTCAAGGTACACTTTCAGCATCTATAAATGGCGTTGCAACTATAGTAGATTTAGGATTAAAAACAACAGATGATGTTACTTTTAATACTGTTAATGCTAGTACAATTAACGCTGATATAATTGAAGCTTCTGAATATATTGTAAGTAGTTCAATTACTTATATGACTCAATCTTTTTCTGAAGGTTCTACAATCTTTGGAGATAGTATAGATGATACCCATTTATTTACAGGAAGCTTAAAATTAACTGGAAGTTTAACAGCCGATATACCTACAACAAATGAAAGAACCCCTCTTGTAATTGATACCGAAGGTAATATTACAATAGCTGATAATGCTTTTATAACATCTGGTGATATAGGTGCATATGACTTAGATATCAGTAGCAGTGGAGATAATAATGGTATTACTATAACAAATGCTGAAGTATTAATAATTTCAGGTGCTGGTGGTTTAGATGTTACTTCAGCTACTGATACTTTAACGTTTACTATTGGTAATGGAATTTTAAGTAGTTCTGCCCAAATTGCTACAGATATTAGTGGTGCAATTAATGCAGCAACCTCTTCATTAAGTTCCTCTTTAGCTACAGACATAGCAACAAATTTATCTTCTATAACTGATCTCCAAACAGATTCAGGTTCATTTAGTACACGTGTTACAGATTTAGAGACAGCATCTGGTTCATTTAGTACTAGAATAACAACATTAGAAGGAAACGAAGTACACACAGCAGCTGCTATTAGTGGTTCTACTAGAATTTATGTATCTGGTTCAAATAGTGGGTTTGATATAGGTCAAGATAGTACACTTAATTTTGTTTCTGGCACCGCAGGAGTAACTGTTCTAAGCAATGGTAGTGATACAATTACAATTGGTACCTCTACAGATGATGTAACATTTAATAGTGTAACAGCTGATACTTTAACAGGTACCGCTTCATTCGCTGAAAAAGTTACACTTTCATCTGTAGATAGTAATCTATATAACCCTGTTATAATATCTACAGGCACTAACCCTAATGGAACATTAGCATATGCTGATGATACAAGTTTAGGAACAATTGCCTATAATGCTGATAGAGCTAAACTTAAAATAGGAAAAGACAGTAGTGGTGCATATACATCTTATGAATGGAACGCTATCCAAGGGGCCGATGGTCTTACACATGACACATTTGATTTTCATACCTTTGATTCACGTGTTACAACAATCAAAATAGGTGCTGCTATTAGTGATGTTATTTTTGGAGATGATGTGCATATTAGTGGTTCATTAAATGCAAGCACTGATTTAAGTACATTCGCTTTACTCAATACTAATACTACAACAATTAACTTTGGTGGTGCCGCAACAGCCCTCAATATAGGAAATGCTGCTGGTACAGTTAATATTGCAGGTTCAGCAAGTATTGCGGGTGATTTAACTGTACAAGGTACTGTTACTTCAATAGAAACTGAAAACCTAAATATATCTGACCAGTTTATTTTATTAGCTAGTGGATCTACTGGTACTAAAGATGGTGGTATTATTGTTCAATCAGGTAGTAATGGCGTAGGAACAGCATTATACTTTGATGCAAATTCAGATAGATGGGCAGTTAATCCTTCAAATACTGTAAATTGGAATGATACTTCATTAACTCCTAAACAATATGTTGTTTCAGTATCTGCTTCTGCAGATGCCCCACCTGCAACCCCAAGTGATTTTGGAGTTACAAGTGAATATTATGGTATGATGCATGTTAACACTGATAACGGAGATATTTACATATACTCATAAAAATATTAAAAAAATAAATTAAAGCACCCTATATGGGTGCTTTTTTTTGTTATATGTATATATGACAAATTAAATATTAAAGTTATGCAATTACAAGTAAGATTAGAACCTCAAGAAATCCAGTTCGTTATAGCATCAGTTCATAATACCCAAATTAGTGGTAAAGATGCTCATGTAGTTTCTTCATTATTAAAAAAATTTGAAGATAAGTTAACATCTGTTCAAGAAGTTAAGGCACAATAATATTTATATCCAGCTATTATTGGCCTGTAAAGGAAGTAGGCAGCAAAGTTGCTGTATCTAACCGTAGTAGTGTTTTTTAAAGTATGCCCAATTGGAAAAAAGTCATTGTATCTGGCTCAGATGCAATATTAAATAATATAACAGCATCAGGAGGCGCTAATATATTAGGGTCAACAACTTTTGGAAGCACTACAAATAATACTCATACATTTTCAGGTTCTGTAGAGGTATTAAATGGTACCCTCACAGCAGATGGGGGTGGGCTATATAATGTTCCCGTACCTTTAGATTGGGATGGAACTCCTAAAACAGGATATTTAACTACTTTTATTGATAAAATCTACCAAAATGGAGGAGCTTTAAATGATAGTACTTCATATGATACTAGTAGTTTCATTTTAAGTGGTAGTGGGAATACAGGCCAATACCCTATATTATATTGGGATGAGATAAATGATAATCCTATAGATCCTTATACATTTAATGCTTTTCTTACTACTTTAACTAAACAATGTATAGTTTTTACTTCTTCAGATGCAGGTCCTCAACTAGGATCAGTGGAACAAAATATTCTAAATACAGTTGCTGGTACTAGTACTAAAATAATTGACTTAGCATCTGTAGATGGCAATAATGATGGACAAATAACAGGAGGAGAATTATTACAAGCTATACATGATACTTTAGTAGAAGCAAAGTCTAACCCAACTACTTTTTATAGTGCAATAAATTATGATTTTACAGATGTATATAATATTAATGCTACTTCTGGTAATAAATTAAGATTTGCTTTATATGCTTCTGCAACTGCACTTTCTAATACTAGAATTGTTAAAACCAATCTATTTAATAATGATTGGACAACAGTAGGTACTGGGGTAACTCAATCTAAAGATAATGATGATATTAGTACATTTGCTAATACTGTAAAAAACATTTTTTATGAAAATCTTAATACAGATTTAGATACTACTATAAATGCTTCTTTTACAGTATCCGGAAGTATAACAGCCTCAGGTAATATAAGTGCAAGTGGAACCATTGTAGGTTCTAATTTAAGTGGAACTAATACAGGAGATCAGGATTTATCTGATTTAAATACATTTACAGGTTCAATCCAAACTGAAGTAGATAACCTAACAGCTGTTACATCATCTTTTGTTTTAAATAGCTCAACAGCTTCATTTGCTGTAACTGGGAGTGATGTAATCTTTACAAATATTACAGCCTCAAACAATATTAGTGCAAGTGGTAATTTATTTGCTAGTTTAAGTTTTGATAGTAGTAACTATAATACAGTAGTTTATGATAATTCTACAGG
>Ga0209425_10004376_pt1 | contig 14413 bp, 16 predicted proteins | sample COG_05_FD_184749 | JGI IMG/M metagenome (GOLD analysis project Ga0209425, IMG submission 184749) | Pelagic Microbial community sample from North Sea - COGITO 998_met_05 (SPAdes) (version 2) | ecosystem: Environmental > Aquatic > Marine > Neritic zone/Coastal water | place: Helgoland, sampling... | reverse complement strand
GCATGGTTTTAAAAATTTACATATAGTTGATTTAGATGGAGCTTTAACTGGTGAAACAGTTAATCAAGATATTATTAAAGATATTGTTATTAAATTTGAACTAAAAGTTGAGATAGGTGGTGGTATTAGGAATCTTGATAGTGTCCAAAAATATATTGATGCGGGTGTTGAGAAAGTAATTTTAGGAAGTGCTGCTATAAAAGATAAAAATTTTTTAAAGGAAGCGTGTGAAAAATTTTCAAATAAAATTGCTTTGGGTTTAGATGCTAAAAATGGTTATTTGTCAGTATCTGGATGGAAAGAAAATTCTAATCAATTAACTTTGGATTATTTAGAAGAGGTTAATGATTACGGTGTTAGTAGATTAATTTATACAGATATTAATCGGGATGGTATGAAACAAAGTCCGAATTTCGATGAAACTTTAAAAGTTGCGGAAATATCAAATTGTCCTGTGATTATATCTGGTGGAGTTTCATCCATAGATGACATTAAAAAAGCAAAGAATTTAAAAAACGTTGAAGGTATAATAGTTGGTAAAGCTATCTATGATGGTGATATTAAATTAGAAGAATTAATAAAAGAAGATGCTTAAAAATAGAATTATTCCTTGTTTAGATGTTAAGAATGGTCGAGTTGTAAAAGGTATCAACTTCGTTGATCTAAAAGATGCAGGTGATCCTGTGGAACAAGCCAAAATCTACAGTGATGGTGGAGCAGATGAAATTTGTTTTTTAGATATTACAGCATCTAACGAAAATAGAGACATTATTTATGATGTTGTCAAAAAAACTTCAAAGAAATGCTTTGTTCCTTTAACTGTAGGTGGTGGAATTAGAAGTGTAGAAGATATTAATAAACTACTTAATTGTGGTGCTGACAAAGTTTCAATTAATACTGCCGCAGTAGAAAATTCGAAAGTAGTTTTAGATGGTTCAAAAAAGTTTGGGTCGCAATGCATTGTTGTTGCAATAGATACAAAAAAAAATGGAGATAAATGGGAAGTATTCACACATGGAGGAAGAAATAACAGCAGGATTGATGCTCTGGAATATGCAAAACAAATGGAAGAAAATGGTGCAGGAGAATTATTAGTTACCTCTATGGATAGAGATGGAACACAAGTTGGTTATGATATTAATCTAATGTCTAAAATTTCATCTAAAGTAAACATTCCTGTAATTGCATCTGGTGGTGTGGGTAATTTAGATCACCTGGTGGATGGAATTAAATTAGGAAAAGCTAGTGCAGTTTTAGCAGCTTCTATATTTCATTACGGAAAACACTCTGTAAAAGAAGCTAAAGAATATTTGGACTCAAAAGGAATTCCTGTTAGGATTTAGTTTAAGATTATGGTTAAAACTAAATTTAAATTATTATATTTATTAATAACTTTTTTAATTTTTAATCCACTATTTGCAGAAGAAAAACTTGAGGAAATTTTGTTGAAAGATAAATAACTATGAACGTTTTTGATAATTTGATAAAATTAGCTAGAGAGAGAAAAGGCAATCCTAAAGAAGGCTCTTATACAAATGAACTACTTGGCAATAAATCTTTAAGTAAAGCAAAAGTCCTAGAGGAAATAAATGAATTAATCGAAGCTGTGGATAAAGATACAAATAAAATTCATGAAGCAGCAGATGTTTTTTATCATCTAATTGTGTATCTCGAGGCTAATGATATTAAAATTGAAGATGTAATGGCTGAATTGGATAAAAGAAAAAAATGAGTTACGATGACAATAATATTTTTGCAAAAATTTTAAGGGGTGAAATTCCTTGTAAAAAAATTTATGAAGATGATTTTGTACTGTCATTTTATGATATTAATCCCCAAAAAAAAATTCATGCACTAGTAATCCCTAAAGGAAAGTATACTGATCTTGACGACTTTAGTGCAAATGCAACATCAGGTGAAATGGTGGGTTTATTGAAAGGAATTGGCATAGTTGCTAAAAAACTTCATATTTCTGTTGATACAGGGAAGGGATATCGAGCGTTAGCTAATATCAGTGAACATGGAGGCCAAGAGGTACCTCATTTACATTTCCATTTATTTGGGGGTGAAAGAGTTGGCAAAATGGTCGAGTGAATAAAAAAATTCAAAGAAATTATTTAGAAATTAACTCTTTATCAGATTTAAACGAGTCTAAAATTGTTGAAGAAGGTTATTTAATTAAACTTGTAGAGCCAGTAGATTTTCAACTTAACAAATTTTTTTATAAAAACGTTGGTAAAAATCATCATTGGGTTGATCGACTAGTATGGACTGAAAAACAATGGATTGAATATGTATCTAATAAAAAAGTAAAAACTTATATTTTGAAGAAACAAGATGATCTTGCTGGCTATTTTGAACTTATTTTACATCAAAATGAAATCGAAATTGCTTATTTAGGATTATTAGAAGAGTATCAAAATAAAAAATTAGGATCATTTTTATTATCATCAGCAATTAAAAATTCATTTTCATATCAAACTAAAAGAGTTTGGGTTCACACTTGTTCATTAGATCATAAAAACGCATTAAATAATTATATTTCAAGGGGCATGAAAATTTTCAAAAAAGAAACAGTTACAATTTAAATTAATTTCGCTCTGGAAGTAAAAATAAATCTTTATTTAATTTTTGATTTTTAATAATAGAAAATAGATAAGTTATACTTAGATTTTGATAAATATCTAATGTTTGCCACCCAATTAAATTGTAAGTATTTTTATCAAAAAAAATATTAATTTCATTTTCATCTTGAGAGAATTTAAAATTAACAAATTTTTCATTAATCAATCTTTCTTTTGAGGTTCGTATTTTCTTTGATAAAAAATTTTTGTCTAAAATAAAATTCAAAGGAGTTCTTTCTATTGGATAAAGATAGTAGCTTGTCGATGTTTTAATAGCTAAAGATTTACCGTTTGAAACTAAAATTTTTTCATTTTTAGCGTCATATTTACAAAGAATTTTTTTTGGATATTTAATTGTGCAGTTACCAGTTTCTACTTTACCATTGATATTTTGCTCAAAGTTAAATGTAATATTTTTTGTATTATTTAATTTTTTAATTATATTTTCTTTAATTGAAGCTGATGTTTTTGTTGAAAATAATATCAAAAATAAAAAAAAAATTTTTTTTAACATTATAGAACATCACGTTTTCCAACATGATTAGCTTTACTTACTATTCCTTCAGCTTCCATCATATCTATTATTCTCGCTGCTCTATTATATCCAATCTGAAGTTTTCTTTGTAAAAATGAAGTTGAGGCTTTACCTTCAGATTTAATAATATCTAATGCTGTTTGATAAAGTTCATCTCTATCTCCTTGATCCTTAACATTTTCTCCAGCTTCTTTTTCATCAGCGAAATTCAATATTTCGTCAACATAGTCAGGTTCAGCTTGTGATCTTAAAAAATTATTAATTTTTTCAATTTCATTCTCTGAAACATAAGGAGCATGGATCCTTACTATTTTGTTAGCCGAAGACATATAAAGCATATCACCTTTTCCTAATAATTGCTCAGCTCCTTGCTCACCCAATATTGTTCTACTATCTATTTTTGAGGTGACTTGAAATGAAATACGAGTAGGAAAATTTGCTTTAATAGTTCCGGTTATTACATCAACACTAGGTCTTTGAGTAGCCATGATTATATGTATTCCTGCCGCTCTGGCCATTTGAGATAATTTTTGAATATAATTTTCAATTTCCTTTCCAGCAACCAACATTAAGTCAGACATCTCATCAACAACTACTACAATATAAGGCATTGGAAGTTTATGTTTTGCGTTATATCCATCAATATTTCTAACTCCTTCTTTAGTCATTAATCTATATCTACTTTCCATTTCTTTAACTACCCAACCTAATACTGATGCTGCTTTTTTTGCTTCTGTAATTACAGGACAAAGTAAATGAGGCACGCCTTCATAAGTTGAAAGTTCTAACATTTTAGGATCAATTAAAATAAATTTACATTTATCTGGAGTGTGTCTGTAGAGTAAAGATAATATAATTGTGTTTATACAAACAGATTTTCCAGAACCAGTTGTACCCGCTATTAATAAATGAGGCATAGAAGCTAAATCGCCAACTATAGGTGTACCGGAAATATTTTTACCTAAAGCGATTGGTAATTTAACTTCTCTTTTTTTGAAATCTGTATAATTTATTATTTCACTTAAAAAAACATTTTCTCTTGTTAAGTTTGGCAGTTCAATTCCAACAGTATTACTTCCTGGTATAGTAGAAATACGTGCTGACTCAGAACTTGTATTTCTAGCTATATCATCAGAGAGGTTGATAATTTTTGAAACTTTAACACCTGCAGCAGGTTCAAATTCATTTAATGTTACAACTGGTCCATGGCTGATTTTTTTAATGTTTCCATTCACTCCAAAGTCTAAAAGAATTTTTTCAAGAAATTTTGGATCATTATTTTCTGATTTATTTAAATTTTCACTTTCATTTTTTGTTGGTAATTTAAGCAATTCAATAGATGGAAGTTTGAATTTTAATTTATTAATATTTTCATTTTTTTCAGCTTTAATAAAAGGTAAGTCTTCTTGAATTAAATTTTTAATTTCATCTTCTGGAATGTATTCATTTATTATTTCATTTTTATTAGTGTAGTTTTTTTTATTTTTAAAATTTAATATTTTTTTTAAAAAAATATAAATTGCTTTAGTATCAAAGTTAATACTTTTTAAAAATATAATGATTAGAAGAATAATAATTAAATAAAAAAATATATTTTCATATGCATTAATTAATTTATTTAAAAAAGTGTTATCTAAAAAATTTCCAACAAAACCACCATTACCATTCACATGAAGAGTGAGACTTTCATTATAAAAATGACTAAAAAAAAAAGATCCAAATAAAGAGTACAATATTGTAAAAAAAGTATTTTCTAAAATTAATAAAAATTCTTTTTTTAAAAAAATATTTAATCCTGTGAAAATAAAAGAAATTGCAACTAAATATGAAACTAAACCAATAGATTGAAAAAAAATATCAGATGTAAAACTCCCCCTAAAACCTAAAAAATTTTTTATTTCTGTTCCATCAGAAATGATAAAATTAGGATCTTCTGCTGAGTAGGTAACTAAAGCTAAAAAAAGCAAAAGTCCTAAAAAGGATATAAAAATTCCAAAAAATTCAATTAATCTATTTATTATAAAAAGTAATGCTGTATTGATGAATTTTTTTATATCCATAAAAGATGAATCAAATTTATCACTTTGTATCATCTAATTTTTATTGTTAAAATTAAAAATATTATGAAAGTTTGTGTTTTAGGTAGTGGATTGGCAAGTCTGACATTAGCAAAAGGTTTGATCAATCTGGGGATAAAAGTTGAGTTAATTTCAAACCAAACAGGTAACAATTATGATAAATCACAAACACTCGGTATCTCGAAAAGCAATATTGATTTTTTTAATAAGAATATTATCAATATAGAGTCTTTGTTATGGAATATTAATAAAATTGAAATTTTTAGTGATAACCTGAACAATGAAAAAATTCTTAAATTTGAAAATAAGAAAAAACAACTTTTTTCAATAATTAAAAATTACGAATTATATAATTGTTTACTCTCAGGATTAAAAAAAAATAAATTATTTAAAATTAAAAAAAATAAAAAAGTTATTTCATCAAATAATGAATATAATTTGATAATAAATTCAGAATATAACCATCCAATTACTAAAAAATTATTTTATAAAAAATTTAGTAAAAGTTATAATAGTTACGGGCATACGACTATAATAAAGCATAAAAAATTACCCTCCAATGACACTGCTATTCAAATTTTTACAAAAAAAGGGCCAATAGCCTTTTTACCAATATCAAAATCTGAAACTTCAATTGTTTACTCTGCTCGTGGTAAAAAAAAAATTGAAAAAAATGAATTATATAAGTTGATAAATGAAAAATTAAAAAAATATGAAATTAAGAAAATTAATGGCTTTAAAAGCTTTGAACTTAAATCATTAGATCTAAGAAATTATTACTATGAAAATATCTTAGCTTTTGGAGATTTATTACACCGATTACATCCTTTAGCTGGACAAGGTTTTAACATGACAATCAGAGACACAAAAATTTTATTGGGATTAATTAATTTTAAAATAAACTTGGGTATACAATTGGATAGTTCTATTTGTTCAGAGTTTGAAAAAAAAGCGAAAGCTCAAAATTATTTATTTTCAAATGGTATTGATTTTATATATGAATTTTTTAATTTTGAGAGTAAAACAAAAACAAAGTTGATGAGTAAATCAGTTCAATTTTTAGGAAAAAATAAATTCATAAATAAGTTATTCACTAAATTAGCTGACACTGGAACTTTAAATTAGAATTATTGAACTGTAGTATTATTATATGTGTCGTGAGTATATGTAGCTAAAATTTGAGCAATTTTAGATTTTCTGTTATCTAAATTTATAGCTTCTAATAAAACTTGTTTTTCTTCCAAAGTAAATGGAGAAGCCATTGCTAAAGCGTTTATAATTTCATCTAAACTTTGTTTTTCAAGTGCTTTCCAATTTATAATAAATCCTCTCTTTTCAAATAAAGATTTAAGGTCTTTAAAAATTAATTCTAAATCTGAAAATTTTAAATCTTTATTCTGGTCTAAAAGGTCATCATGAAATTTTTGGAAGTTTATTTTACATTCCCTATATTTTTTATTTGTTTGAATTTCTTTAATTATTTCAAATCTGATTATTCCTTTTAATTCAATTAAAAATCCTCCATTATTAGATTCTTGAAAAGAAATTATTTTTCCTAAACAACCAATATTATGTAATTCAGGTATTAAATTTTGATTATTAAGATTATTTTTTGGTTGTATCATACCGATCAACTTATTTGACTTCATACTATCATTAATCATGTCTATATATCTTGGCTCAAAAATATTTAAAGGAACAGAAGTTTTTGGAAATATAATGAAGTTACTTAGTGGAAAAACAGGTATTTTGTTTGGTAAATCAGCTAATTTCATTAAATAATATCATACTAAAAAAAATTATTTAAAACTATATATTTTTTAAATAACGTAGGAAAATATGATTGAAATAAATTGCCAGAATTATCTAAATACATATTTAAATAAAAAATTCATTTATCAACACAAAGATAATTGTAAAAATGTAATGTTAATTTTAGATACAAGATTATCTTTGTCGCTAATATTAGTAATCAAAAATGCTTTGGATAAAATGCCTAATTTTAATTTAATGTTAATTAGTACTAAGGAAACGATTGATTTTATCGAGAGAATATTTGGAAAAATTCCAAATAAAATTGAAATTAACAAAAGCAAAATAAACTTAAAAGAATATTCTAAAATTTTACTAGATATTAATGTTTGGAAAAAAATAAAAGAGGATAAAGTTTTAATTTTCCAATCAGATACAATAATTTTAAGAAATATTTCAGATACGGAATTCCCAAAATTAAGCATGTTAGGACCAGTATGTGTTAATTTAACAGATGAAAAAAAATTTATGATTAATGGTGGTTTTAGTCTAAGGAGTAAAAAATTGATGATGGAATTATGTAAAAATAAAATTATAAATTCAGATATAGAAGATCTTTTTTACACTGAACAGATTAGAGAGCATTATCCAGAATTGATGCCCTCAATTCAAGCATGCAATAATTTTGCCATCGAGTCCATTGGAAATAAATTAACAGCAAAAGGAATTCATGGAACTGATAAATATTATAAAACTTTTAATGGGTACAAAGAAATTTTTGATACCCTGGAAATATCTAGTTAAAGTAGTTAAAAATGATTATATGGATTGCGTCGTACCCTAAGAGTGGAAACACCTGGTTGAGATCCCTGATTTCATCTTATTTCTTTTCACAGAATGGTTTGTTTGATCAAAATAAATTAAAATTTATTGAACAATTTCCAATTCAAAAATATCTCAATTTATTTTCATACAAAAAACAAATTCCTGGGGAAACTGCAAAATATTGGATAGAAGCACAAAGAAAAATAAATTCTAAAAAAAAAATTAGATTTTTCAAAACACACAATTTTTTAGGTTCATTTAAAAATCACGAATTTACTAATAAAGAAAATACTCTTGGAGCAATTTATATTGTTAGAGACCCAAGAAACGTAATAACTTCATTAAAAAATCATTATGATATTAATTACGATGATGCTCTTAATTTTATAAAAAGTGAGAGAAAGTTTATTTATGATTTTAACAAAGAAAATGATTATAGTGATTTTCAAATAATAAGTTCTTGGGAAAATAACTATCAATCTTGGAAAAATAATAAAGTTTTTCCAATTAAGTTTATTAGATATGAAGACTTAGAAAAAGAAACGTTTAGGGTTTTTAAAAGTATAATAGAATTCATTAGTTCAATTACTGGAGATAAAACACCCTTTAAAAGAAAAAAAGCAATAAATGCTATTAATTCTACTTCATTTGAAACTCTAAAAAATCTTGAAAAAAATAAAGGTTTTGTAGAACAGGTCTTATCTATTAATAACAAAAGAAAAATTCCCTTTTTTTATTTAGGACCAAAAAATAATTGGAAAAAAATATTAAAAAAAGATATTCAACATAATATTGAAAAAAATTTTAATCAGAGTTTAAAAGATCTGAATTATATTTAATAATTCCAACATTTTCTTATTGCTTGTAAAATGAAAACTCGCTATCTATAATATCTTTTAGATAAGCGGGCATAGCTCAGTGGTAGAGCGTCTCGTTGCCAACGAGAAGGTCGAGGGTTCGACCCCCTTTGCCCGCTCCAAAAACTTGAAAAAATAAAGTGTCAAAAAAAATAAAAAATTCATTCATAAAAAGCAAATATCTTTCTAACAAACATCTTAATTATTTTGATGTATATGACGATTTATTAAAAAATTATATCGACAAAGAAATAATTTTTGTGGAGGTAGGAGTTTTAAATGGTGGTTCATTATTTATGTGGAGGGATTATTTTGGTCCTAAAGCAAGAATAATTGGAATTGATTTGAATCCAGCAGCGAAAAAATTTGAAAATGATGGATTTGAAATTTTTATTGGTGATCAAGAGAAATCAGAATTTTGGAATGATTTTTTTAAAGAAGTTGGGATGATTGATATTTTATTAGATGATGGTGGACATACGAACAATCAGCAAATGGTAACAACCCAAAATTCTATAAAAAATATAAAAGATGGAGGTCTTTTAATAATTGAAGATACACATGCTAGTTATATGAAGGAATTTGGTAATCCAAGTGATAGTTCTTTTGTAAATTTTTCAAAAAGAAATATTGATTATATCAACTTTAGATTTCCAAATATTGGGGAAATTAAAGAAATCTTTTATAAAAATGTTTTTTCAATAAGTTTTTATGAGAGTATTATCTGTTATAAAATTAATAGAACGTTTTGTAAAAAAAATATTCCTGTTAGAAATCAAGGTGAAAATTTGAATCATAAAGATTTTAGATATGGTAACCCTGAAGAAGAAAGCTCATTAAGTGAATTAAAAAAAGCATTAAAAACAAATGAGTGATTTGTTAAATAAAAAGTGTGTTCCATGCGAAGGTGGTGTTACTGCTTTTGATATTTCTGAAATTCACAAGTATCAAAAAAAAGTAGATGGCTGGAGTGTTTTACAAAATGAAAAAAAAATTTATTTTTTAGAAAAAAAATTTACTTTCAAGAACTTTTTAGAAAGTCAAAAATTTGTAAATGAAGTTGGCAGAATATCTGAGGAAGAAGGTCATCATCCTGATATTTTATTTGGATGGGGTTACGCAAAAATAACTATTAGTACTCATGCGATAGAGGGTTTGTCGGAAAATGATTTTATTTTAGCAACTAAAATTGATAACAAAATTAATGTCTAAAATGTCTGGTTTTAGAAAAAACTAGTACGGTATTTGTGGCGTCTGCAAATTTGATAATTTCTTTATCTCTTATTGATCCAGAGGGTTGAATTACAGCTGAAACTCCAGATTGGATAAGTTTTTCAATACCGTCAACAAATGGAAAAAAGGCATCAGATGCTGCAACGATTTCATTCTCTGAATTTGTAAACTTTCTCATTTTATCAATAGCAATTTCGCAGCTATCCAGTCTACTAGATTGTCCTGATCCAATACCAACTGTTGATTTATTGGATGCAATTACAATAGCATTAGATTTTACATAACGACAAACATTAAACGCAAACATTAAATCTTCAAATTGTGATTTACTTGGTTTTTTTTTTGAAACAACTTTAAAATTTTTTTTTGAAAATAATTCTTTGTCCTCAGATTGGACAAGTATAGAATCATTAATAGAGTTATGTTTTAACATTTCATCGAAAGAAAAATTAGAAGCATCAATTAATCTTAAATTTTTCTTTAACTTTAATATTTTAAGAGCATTTTTGTCAAATCCGTTAGCAACTATCACTTCAAGAAAAATTTTGTTAAATTCTATGGCCAGAGTTTTGGTGATTTTAAAATTACAAGAGACAATACCACCAAAAGCGCTTATAGGATCACATGCTAAAGCTGATTTATAACTGTCTAGATTATTTTTTATTATAGATACACCACAAGGGTTTGCATGTTTGACGATAACTGTTCCAACATTTTTTGGAAGAGATTTGGATATAGTCAAAGCTGAAAAAATATCATTGTAGTTATTATAGCTTAATGTCTTGCCATGAATTTTATTTAATTTTATATCTTTAGTTTGAGAATAAATTGCGCTTTGTTGATGGGGGTTTTCACCATATCTTAATTTTTCAATTAAATTTCCATGAGTAATTTTTTTTTTTGGAAAATGAATATTTGAAATTTTATTAAAATAATTTGTAATTACAGAGTCATAATAAGCTGTTTCTGTAAATGCTAGTTGAGACATTTTCTTTCTAAAATCAAGAGAAGTAGCACCATTATTTGTTCTTAACTGATTGACAAGTTCAAAATATTGTTCAGGTGATGAAATTATAGTAACGTCATTATAATTTTTTGCTGCAGCCCTTACCATTGTAGGTCCACCAATATCTATATTTTCAATAATTTTATCATGATTTTTAGTCTGATTTATAACTTTCTCAAAAGGATAGAAATTGACAATTACTAAATCAATGTTTTCAAAGTTATTATTTTTGAGATCCTTTAAATGAGACTTGTTATTTCTTTTATTTAGAATTCCTGCATGAATTTTTGGGTGTAAAGTTTTAACTCTTCCACCAAGAATTTCTTTAAAATCAGTAAAATCTGAAACTTCTAAACACTTAAATTTGAGTTTTTTTATTTCTTTAAATGTACCTCCAGAACTGATTATCTTAATATTATTTTTTTTTAGAGATTTTAACAGAGGTTGTAAATTTGATTTATCAGATACTGAAATTAAAGCTGATTTAATTTTTTTCATTATATCTTTATTATTTGCCATTTTATACTTTCAATCTGATTATTTGAAATACCAGTGATAAAAATATTTTGGTTTTCAGAATATAAATTTTTATTACCGAAATATAAACCATTATCAATATCTATATCATAATTTTCACATATGAATTTCCACCCTTCATCATGTAATTTTATAAAAATTGTTTTTTTGTCTTGAGTTTTCATTAATTTGACACTTGGCTCTACATGAAATCTAATATCAAATTTATAGTTATTGTTGGTTTTTTTTAAAATTTTATCAACTCCAATGAAAGTCATTTGCTCTGGATAAAACTCAATTTCTCTTTCATGTATAGAATTATACTTTTTCAAATATCCATCGTGTGATGCATTAATCTTCCAATACTTTTTTTCAAAAGTAGAATTTCTTTTTATTATTTTTAAGCCATTTTTTACAAATAGTGTTTTTTGAATTTTAGTAAACTTACATGAAGAATTGTCATCAATAATTAAAGTATTTTGGGCTGCGGAGGATTTTGATAATTGATTAAGTTTATTATTATTTTTATAATACCCACAATTGCTAATTAATTTTTTTCCATTTGATATAATTTCAAAAGATAGTGCTCCAGACTGATAATCTTTGGTATATTTAAAATTTGGTGTTGAACCAACATCCATTGATAAACAAATTTTTTTATTTTTTAATATTACGTAACCTCCTAATTCGTGATTTTCATTTTTAAATTTATATCCCAATCTTTTTAAATAATTATCAAAATCACCATGATGAGAAATATTATTTCCATTAAATAAAAAATCTGTTTGAGTATCCCCCCAAAAGAATGCATAGCCTTGTCCAAGATAATAAATAGTTTCATCTATATGTTCAGGAATATTTATTTGTGACTCCTTAAGCCATTCTCTGATCAAAATGAAATATTTAAGATAAAAAATTAATTGCTTTATATTCCTTGATTTTGGAAAACCATAATTATCCAAAGCTAATTTTGATATTCTTTTAAGAACATTAGTTCCAAAGGATAAATACTCTTTTTCATTTTTATAACAAAGACCAACTAAAATTATTGATGCACATCCTATCAATTTATCATCTATTAAGTCTGATCTATTTATTTCATTAATCAAATGATTGGTTTGCTTTTGTATGATTTGGTTAAAATTATCTTTGTAGCTTTGATCACACTCCTCATATGTAAGGTTGTGGAACGATAGCCAGGCAATAATCCTTTTTGCTGTCAAATCAAAATCCCAACTCTTATAATTAAATCTATAGTTATTATTTATCCAATTGGTAATCACTGATTGGGTATTTTTTTTTGATGATTTTAAATCTAAACTAAAAAACCAATAAAAATTATTTAAATTTCTAAAATCTTTATCACTTAAATTATTATTGCTCCAAACTTCACTTAAAGAAAAATCTTCAATTCTAATTTTTTTTTTTTGATATTTAATTAAAGATGAAAGTAGGTGTGGACTTGGCTTATAAATAAAATCTAGTTTGTATATTTTAGATATTTTCTTGTCATAAAAGTTAGATTCAAGATAAAATTTTCTAAGTCGAGTAAGTAAATTAAAAAAAAGACGATTTATATAAATCATGAAATTATTTTGACTTCAATAATTCAATATTTTTTTTAATATCTCCATTGTTACTTTTAAAAATTGTAGTGCCTGAAACAAGAATATTTGCACCAGCTTCAATGGCAATTTTTGAATTCTCAAAGTTGATACCACCATCAATCTCAATATCAAAATTTAGTTTTTTATTATTTTGAATTTTTTTCAAATCTTTTATTTTTGTTAAAACTTCTGGCATAAATTTCTGTCCTCCAAATCCTGGATTTACACTCATTATTAAAACTAAATCAATTTTATCCAAATATTTTGTAATGGCTTCTATTTTAGTCTCTGGGTTTAGTGAAACCCCAACTTTTTTGTTTAATTCTTTAATTCTAAATATTGAAGACTCTAAATTATCAGTTGCTTCTGGATGAATTGTTATTATATCTGCCCCCGCATTAGAGTAAGCATCAATATACTTGTGAACTGGTGAAATCATAAGGTGAACATCAAATAATATCGATGAATGTTTTTTCAAAGCTTCTATAACTGGAGGACCAATAGTTAAGTTTGGAACAAAATGACCATCCATAACATCTACGTGGATCATATCAGCACCACCTTCCTCCAACCTTTTAATCTCATTTCCTAATTGACTAAAGTCAGCAGATAAGATCGAAGGTGATATTTGTATTTTTTTCATTGAAAATTAGATTTACTAGTATCAATTTTTAAAATTTAATTGAATTAAAAAATTGGTAAATTTGTCTCGAAATTTCACTTTCCAAAGGAAAAGATAGCATCCCCATTACAGAATAACCCAAAACCCATGGCATTAAATAAAATCTGATCATAAAGAAAAACCAAGCTACATATAGTGGAACTAAAGGCTGGATTATAAATGGAGGAGTTAAAACTTTGAAAAGACGAATTAAAGGGTTTGTAAACTTAACAAATACCTTCATAAAGAAAAATTGAGAGTCTTCTCTTTGGAAAATATTCATTGCTACCCTCCCAATCAAAGTCCACATGATTACTCCAAGAATATAATCAATTATATATATCAGAGGATGAAAATTAGCCGACATACTGAAATTTATATTGGAAAAAGATGTAAATTAAAAGGGGCGAAATTAATCGCCCCTTAAAAATATTGTTTACTGTTTGCCAAGGATCGTTCTACCAGACGGTACACGAACCTCATCAACCATTTTTTGTGTAGCAGCATTTGGTGCTGAAGTAATTAAACTTACAACTACCATAGATACTAAACTAACTGCAGAACCAAAGATACCAAACGTTAACTGAGTAATACCTAAGAATCCACTTCCACCTGTTCGCACCCAAACTAGGTACCAAGCACCTGAAATTAGACCTAAAGCCATACCAGCTATAGCACCTTCTCTGTTAGCTCTCTTCCACCATACACCAAGTACAAGT
>Ga0209425_10004366_pt1 | contig 14429 bp, 10 predicted proteins | sample COG_05_FD_184749 | JGI IMG/M metagenome (GOLD analysis project Ga0209425, IMG submission 184749) | Pelagic Microbial community sample from North Sea - COGITO 998_met_05 (SPAdes) (version 2) | ecosystem: Environmental > Aquatic > Marine > Neritic zone/Coastal water | place: Helgoland, sampling... | reverse complement strand
AGTGGGAGTTTTTCGCAAATCCATGCGGTGGCATAGAGAGTACTTGTTGCCCATATCGCCAATGGTCTTCGTTTCCTGAATCATAACATTTTCCCGCAAATGGAAATAAGATAGGAATTCCACCGTGCGTTTGAGTGTAATTTTCTGTATCAACTTCTTCAGGCCAATGAATAATATCTCGAACAGAACCATCGCTCATATTTATGTGCCAGTTCAAAAGTCTTGCACCTTTTTCGGGCAGAGCCAGAAAAGTCGAGGGGCCAACATCCCATCTTTTAATTTCCTGATTCTGGTAAATAATACTTTCCATAAGATATCAATTGCCCGTTCTTTGATATTTGTGCAATGTATTTGTGTAATTAGAATGAGTTTTTAAATTATCACCAATTTTTCTGTGCTTAAAACAATACATATTTTAATTTCTTTTCTCTTTTTGCAGGTTTCCTTGGTACAGGGTGAAAATTTAGAAATAAATAAAACTAAAACTCCAGAAGGAGATTTCTCTTCAGTGAGTCCTTCGAAAATTGCTTTTCAAATTCCTATTCGAGATCAAATTGGTGCACCTATACTTGATATTTTGCGGAGAGGCCTAAAGGATGCAATTTCTAAAGATGCTGATATCGTGATTATCGATATGGACACACCTGGTGGCGAATTGGGAGTTACGTTGGAAATTATGCAGGAAATCATTGAATCGTTTGATCGTTTCGATGGTCCGATCATTACTTATGTTAATAGAGAGGCAATTTCAGCGGGAGCTTACATTGCCATTGCGACCAATGAGATCGCCTTTGCTCCCTTTGCACAGATTGGTGCTGCTGAGGCGGTAAGTGGTGGCGGTGCTAATATCGATTCTTCAATGAAGCGAAAACTAAATTCCTACTTGAAGGCAAAAATTAGAAGTTATGCGGGCGAACATCGTTATCGCTCCCGAGTTATGGCTTCGATGATGGATGCAAATGAAACTTTGATTATAGAGGGAACCCAACCACTCGCCTCTGATGGATCAGTTATTCAAAAAGAGGGCGAACTTTTGACTTTAACGGCGGAAGAGGCGGTCAAGAAATATGGAACTCCTCCTCAACCGTTATTGGGAACTGGAATTTATGAAAGTGTAGAGAATTTGTTGGACGAAAAATGTGGTCCCGGACACTACACCTTAATAAAAATGGAAATAAACTGGGCTGAGAAAGTCGGATTATGGCTCAATTCCATTGGACCAATTATAATTGGTATTGGATTACTCGGATTATTTATTGAGTTTAAAACACCAGGGTTTGGTTTTTTCGGAATTGCCGGGATCGTTTTCGTTTTGATCTTTTTTGGCTCAAAATATGTTTCTGGCTTGGCCGGACAGGAAGAAGTCCTCGTCTTTCTTCTTGGAGTATCCTTGGTTATTGTAGAATTATTTTTGTTTCCTGGCTTAGTTTTCCCAGCGATTATTGGTCTATTCCTTATTGTCGGTTCAATCCTTTGGGCCATGGTGGATATTTGGCCAAACACTGAATTTTCTTGGAATCTTGAAACCTTTCAAGGTCCAATCCAGGAATTGTTTTTGGCAATTTTAGTGACGATCGGTTTGGTGTTAGCACTAACTCGAATACTTCCCAAAACCTCTCTTTGGGGTAACCTTGTTCTCTCCTCATCCGCTGGAGGTAAGGTTCCCGTTGATGGAAACGAAAAAAGAGTAATGCCTGGTGCCGTAGGTAAAACAGTTTCGGAACTTTATCCCACAGGCCAAGTCGAGGTTGATGGAATTCGATATGATGCAAGGGCCAATTTAGGAAAGATTGAAAAAGGCTCTTCCATTGAAGTCACCGGATCTACTGATTACGGATTAATTGTAGCTAAGCGATAGAAGATGGAATCAATTCTTATCGCGATTTTATTTGGTTATATTCTTATTTTAGTTGAGGGTTTCATGCCGGGAGGGATTTTTGGCCTTGGCGGTGCATTTTGCATAGCATTGGCATCATATTTTGCCTACCAGGAATACCCCGGTTTTTTAGCCCCTGTAATGACTTTTACCCTAGGCATGTCTGGTGGCTTAGCAATTGTATTTTTGGAATTTAAGTGGTTGTCCAAAAGTAAGCTTGGAAAAAGTATTTTTCTCTCTTCAACTACTGATGGAATTAGTAATGAGGCATTGCCAGGTGAAGAAATAATTGGGCTTCAAGGTATATCCCTCACCGAACATAAACCTGAGGGAATAGTTTTGCTCAATGGTAAAAATTATGATGCTTATAGTACGGATGGTTTTCTACCTAAGGGGAAGTCTATTATTGTAACCGGTAAAGAAGATTTTCGTCTTATCATAAAAGAAATATAAAGATAAATTTTAAGAAGTATTAATTATAAACTACAAAATTAATTTAACCCAAATAATATTATGACAGATTTGTTCTGGTGGATAGGTATTGGATTAGCAGTTATTGCTGGTCTCGTTGTTGCTTTGATCGTTATTTCCTTTTTCAGTACTTGGTTAAAGGCTCTTTTAGCTAATGCTTATGTTGGATTCGGAACGCTTGTGGCAATGCGCTTAAGAGGAGTTCCAGTCGGTTTAATTGTGGATGCTCGTATTACTGCAGAAAAAGCCAGTCTGCCCCTCACGACCGATCAGCTTGAAGCTCATTATCTGGCCGAAGGTAATGTGGTTCAAACAGTTCAGTCAATTATTGCTGCTTCTAAGGCAAATATAACCTTAAATTGGGATCGAGCCTGTGCAATCGATTTGGCAACCCGCGGTACTTCGAAATCTGTTTTAGAGGCTGTTCGAACTTCAATTAATCCCAAAGTTATTGATTGTGTTATTGAAGGAAGGGAAACCATCGATGGAGTAGCCAAAGATGGAATTCAGGTAAAAGTAAGAGCCCGCGTAACAGTTCGAAGTAATTTAGATCGTTATGTTGGTAGTGCTCAAGAGGAAACAGTCATTGCTCGGGTTGGTGAAAGTATTGTTTCCACTATTGGTTCATCAGAGAATTATAAAGTTGTACTAGAAAACCCAAATTCAATCACTGAAAAGGTTTTGGATCGTGGATTAGACCAAGGTACCGCATTTGAAATTCTTTCTATTGATATTGCGGATGTTGATTTAGGAGAAAATCGTGGAGCCGCACTTCGTTCTTCACAAGCTTCGGCAGATAAAGAAGTTGCTCAGGCACAAGCGGAGATTCGTCGTGCAGCTGCAGTTGCACTTGAACAGGAAAATGTGGCTAAGGTTCAAGAGATGCAAGCAAAGCTTGTAGAGGCTCAAGCACAAATTCCTCTTGCTATGGCAGAGGCATTTCGAAGCGGCAATTTAGGCGTTATGGATTATTACAAACTCAAGAATGTAGAGGCTGATACGGATATGCGTCAAAGTATCTCAAAGGGTACCGAATAATTCTTGAGATCATGCCTGATATAAATTTAGACAGTCTTTTCATAATAGGACTGATATTGGCGTCCCTAATAGGGAGGATATTTAAAAAAGGCGACCAGGAGGAGAAGCAAAGTGGCAAAGAGAAAAAAGAACCTTCATTAGAAGATGTCATTAAGAACGCCTGGCAAAAAGCAACTAATCCGGAGAAGATCGTTCAAAGTGAGGCACCACTTCCACTCCCGTCAAATAATTTACTCAATGAAAATATTACTGAAATTGAGGATACATCCACCGTCTTAAATAATACTTCTAAAACTCAACCGGTAGTTGATGTTGAGCCAAAAGCAAAGAGCACAAAAGAGCGAGGTTTTTGGCATTCAGTTCCGCCGAACGAGGTTTCGGTTAAGAAGAATGCATATAAGGAATTGCTTTCATCTAAATCCTCTCTTCAGCAAGCCTTTATATTAAAGGAAATTTTAGGAAAACCAGTCTCACTTAGACCAGAGAAGCAATAAGTGCTACTTTTGTGGTTTCATTGTTGGCTTATTCTTTGAATTCAAGATTTTCTTAGCGGAAATGCTCAACTCTAGACCTTTTTGCATACAGCAATTGTTCCATGTGCATGTTTGAGTGAACTTACAATAATCATTTACACATTTGATTGTTGAAATTTTATCCTGTTTTTTTTTCAATATTTATAGAAAACAGAAACACTTGAAAAGATTCAATACTTAAGGGCAAGTCTATGTTAAAAAAGCTTACCAACCATGCGTTAATTGACCAACATGATAGGGTTAGGTATTTGGATGATTCAATGTCGCTCACTTTATGGTTTAATGAAGATAATACAGTTTTTGGATTTGAAGTGATTTTTGATCTTCTGTTGAGAGAAAAGTCTTTTATTTATAATGTGAATTCGAGAGCTCGATATGGCAGTATGATTGAAGAGAACCCGAGGTTTGGTCGAAACGTAAAACGGAGTTTGGATAATTTTAATGCTGTATTTACACTGGAAAGGCTAAATGAATTTGAAAACAAATCTAAGTATATTCCGAAAAAAGAAAGAGATTTTATTTTAAAAATTATGCGTGATAATATTTAGGGTAAAATAATAAATTAACCATTCATTAATTATCTTATTATATAAAATCTAAATTCTGAAAGACATATATGGTTAGTAATTGGTTGCGATATTATTAATATGACTAGGGTGACTATTAAATCTAATTTTATTTCCATATCATTGGAGTTTGCCAAAGCTGCTTTAAATTCAAAGAATAAGAAAAAATGAAAAATACAAGAAGGCAATTTATACAATTAACTGCAGGGTATGCATTGGGATTTAGTGGATTGCAGAATTTGGCTCACGGTGAAAAATTATCCAGTTCGTCATTTGGTTACGGACCTCTAATAAGAGACCCAAATGATATCTTGGATTTGCCCAGCGGTTTTAATTATAAAGTGATTGGCAGATCAGGAGATTTAATGACAGACGGTTTTTTTCTACCTTCGAAACCCGATGGGATGGCTACTTTTGAACACAATTCTGATGAGGTCCTTATTATTCGTAACCATGAAATAAATCCTTTAGCCTTTGGTTCAAGTGGTCCCTTTGGCAAGGGTAATAAAAAAATAAAATACATCCCGGAAGAGATGATTTACGATAGGGGGAAGATTTTGCCCTGCTTGGGAGGTACTACTACCCTATTATATAATACAAAGGAACAAAAAGTTGTTCGCCAATTTTTAAGCTTAGTTGGAACCTTAAGAAATTGTTCAGGGGGTCCAACGCCCTGGAATTCATGGATTACTTGTGAAGAAGTCGTCATGGGTACGGTTGGGCCGTGTAAAAAAAGTCATGGATGGTGCTTTGAAGTTCCGGTAACTGATAAACCAAATCTTGCAAAACCCATTCCACTCAAAGCAATGGGTAGGTTTAATCACGAAGCTGTTGCAGTTGAACCTGAATCGGGAGATGTTTTTTTGACTGAGGATAGGCATGATGGTCTGATTTATCGTTTTAAGCCAAATGTGCAGGGAGAATTGGCAGAAGGGGGAAAACTTTATGCTCTTAAGATTAAGGGTAGAAAGAGTTTGGATTCACGAAACTGGAGTAAGGTTGAATTTGATGTTGGCCAATCGGAAGAAATTGAGTGGATTGAAATGGAGGATGTTGAGTCTCCCAAAGATGATCTTCGTTATCGTGGATTTAAAAATGGAGCAGCTTGTTTTGCCCGGGGAGAAGGAATGTGGTATTCAAAGGGCTCTATTTATTTTGCTTGCACAAATGGGGGTATAAACAAACGAGGCCAAATATGGAAATTAACTGGTGAAAAAATTGAACTTTTTGCAGAGCCAAATAACCCAGATTTAGTCGATAATTGTGACAATATTACAGTTTCCCCATGGGGAGATCTTTTTATTTGTGAAGATGGAAAAGGAGAACAATTTATAGATATTATTACACCTCAAGGAAAAATTTTTAAGTTAGCTAAAAATTCAAAAAGTAGTAGTGAATTTGCTGGTCCTGTATTTTCCCCAGATGGTTCAACATTGTTCGTTAATATTCAACATGATGGATTAACTTTGGCAATTACTGGACCTTGGGGAGAGAAGGCCGTTTAATTATTTAGCTGATTTGATGTGTCTTTTCGGAATGATAGTTCCTTTATTACACCTTTTACAGGAGAAAGACCATTTTGATTCAACCTCTCTTTATTCTTTGCAATATCAAACCAAATTTCTTTCATAGTTTCAACTTTTGTTGGAAATTTTTCAGCTAAATCAATAAGTTCAGTCCTGTCTTTACTCATATCATAGAGTTCCCATTTTCCTTTTTTGGCTGAAACAAGTTTCCATTTACCCTGTCTTAGGGCTCTGTCTGTTCCAAAATGAAAATAAAGGGCTTCATGACCTTTTCTTTCTGCATTTTTAAAAATGGGTACGAGAGACTTGCCTTCCAGAGGCTCAATAACACGATTTCCAGCTTGTCTTGGATATTTGGCATTTCCAAGTTCTAGGAAGGTTGCCATAAAATCAATTAGGTGGGCAGGTTGTCTGGTAATGCTTCCTGGCTTAGTTTTTAAACCATTTGGCCAATGTGCGATTAACGGAGAGGAAATTCCGCCTTCGTGTTGGTTTTGTTTATACAACCTGAATGGTGTGTTACTTGCCTGAGCCCACGAAGCATCATAAGTCCAATAAGATTTTGGATCCCATGGTTTGAGATTCCTACCCCGCGTTCTTTCGAATGGGCATCCACCGTTGTCGGCACAGAAAAGGAAAAGGGTATTATCAAAAACTTCTCGTTTTTTAAGATCTTTTATTAGTCGACCGATATTTTGATCCACAAGATCGATCATTGCGGCAAATACCTCCATTCGATCCGCTTCCCATTCCTTTTCAGACTCTTTAATTGATTCCCATGATGGAATATGGGGAGCTCTTGGGGAAAGTTTGAATTTTTTTGGAATTAAACCGGTGGCTACTTGTTTATTATATCTTGTTTTTCGTAAATTGTCCCACCCGTTGTCATATTTTCCATTGTATTTGAGTACAGCATGCTTGGGAGCATGGAGTGGGTAATGAGGGGCATTATATGCAACATAAAGAAAAAATGGATCAGATTCTTGATCAATCTTACCCTCTTTTACAAAGTCCAATGCAAAGTCTGTGATTGCATGGGTAGTATAGAAAGGTTTACCTTTAATGCTTTCGGGAACAGTCCATTCTTTCCCATTTAATCGAAATGAATTATCGCCGGTAAAGAAGTTGCAGGCTCCAGAAAGGTGACCCCAATATTTTTGAAAGCCAAAATCGGTGGGTTGCTTATCAAGATGCCATTTTCCAGACATCCAAGTCGAGTAACCGGCGGGTTTTAATACTTCAGCAATAGTAACTCCACGATTGAGTTTTGAACTGCCAGCTTGATCACAGTATAGCCCGGTAAGTAATGAAACCCGAGAGGAATGACATTTTGCGGTATTGTAAAATTGAGAAAAACGTAGACCATTTTTGGCCAGTTGATCTAGATTGGGGGTACTGATTTCAGAACCATAACAGCCCAGGTCAGAAAAGCCTAAATCATCCGCCATGATGAGAACAATATTCGGCCTTTTACCGTAAATAGAAACAAAGCTCACAAGAAGAAGAATGAATGATGTAAAGGATTTCATATATTTATTTAAATTTAATTAAAACATCTTGAGTCTTGATTTGTACTCCGGTCGATTTTTCCATTGGGGGAAAAACTTTTGATATTCTTTTAGTTCTGTCCAAAAGATTCTTGGTGGTTGGGGGTGAACATTTTCTTCCGGGTAATCTTTTCCAAGGATACTTTTTTCAATGGATATGCGTGCTTTGACAATGGCATCTCTCAACCTGATTACTTGTGGATGTTTGGGTCGGAACTGGTTCCTAGATTCAGCTGGATCTGTGGAGAGATTATAAAGTTCAATTTTTCTGCCTGTATCTTCCGGTAGTGAAATCATTTTCCATTGATTATCAATTATTGCCATCCGTCCTCTAGAACTAAAAATGAGAGGTTTTTCTCTTTCCGTTATGTTTGAGTTAAAGAGCGAAATAAGACTTAGGCCATCCACTGGCTTAAGCATCGATGAATCTGGCAGCCCAACAATTTCTGCAATGGTCGGAAAGATGTCCACTGCTCCAGCTGGATATTTACAAATTCGTCCTGTTTTAATTACTTTTGGCCATTCTATTATTGCTGGTACCCTTATGCCTCCCTCATATAAACTGCCTTTATAGTCTCTTAGCCCACCGGTGGTCGTGGGACTCATTTTCGGGAGGCCTCCATTATCACTTGTAAACCAAACAAGAGTATTTTGATCGATGTTCATTTTTTTAATTCCTTCGCGGAGAGTTCCTATGCTTCTGTCCATTGCTCTGAGTTCTGCATAGTGGGCCTGAGAATTCTTATTTAAATTGTTAAATTCCTCCATGTCCTCTTCAAGTGCCATCCATGGACTATGAGGAGTACCATACCAAATTACACAGAAAAAGGGTTTCCCCTTTTTTGTTTCCTGTTTCATAAATGAAAGGGCTTCCTCGACGATGATTTCAGAGGAATCTCCCTTAAATTCCTCTAATTTTCCCTGTCGGCTCATAATTGGATCAAGGTCAAAGAAATTGGTTACTGAGAGCCATTTGTTAAAACCAAATGCACGGGGTCCATGTGTATCGGATTTTAATATCGGAACTCCAGGGCCACGTAGGCCGCAAAGATGCCATTTACCAAAATGTCCTGTCGAATAACCGACTTTTTGTAGGGCTTGCGGAAGTGTTTTTTCCTGTTTTCTTAAAGCATATCCATGATCGAAAACACCAGTTCTGTCATGGGTTCTGCCAGTCAAAACGGTAGCACGGGTCGGAGAACAAACCGGACCGCCGGCATAGAATTGATCGAAACGTAAACCGTTTGATGCCATTTTATCTAAATTTGGAGTTTTAAGCACAGGGTGGTTGTAATACCCAGTCTGCCCCCACCCCTGATCATCGGTCATGACCAAGACAAAGTTAGTTCTACCACACAACCCTCTAATCAAAGGAAGACTTATAATAATGGTGAAAATAAAATATTTCATGATTTAATAGTGTTAAAAATAATTTTATTTAACGATTAGATTTCCTTTCATGATTGTCCAATGTCCAGGAAAACTACAAAGGTATGGATAAATTCCAGGCTTTCTTGGAGCTTTAAAACGCAAGAATTCAGTTTCCCCCTGTTTGAGCATTTTAGTATGAGCAATTATTTTTTTCGACTCGGGAATAAACTGTCCATTTTTGGCGGCAATTGGATCTTTAGCCATGTTGTTCGCAGCAAGGCCAACTTCTTCGAGTGCGTTTGGTTGAACAAGTACAAAGTTATGGGGAGTTGCATCCGGATTGTTGAATTCGATAAGTAAAGGTTGGTTTCTCTTTACAATGATATTTCCGCCTGAGGTTTTTTTATATTCCCCGAGGTTTGACTTTTCCATAATTTCAACAGAATAAAGCATTCTTTCCTTCATGCACGAAACTTTAATTTTTAGCAGGTTTTTTTGGCGATCAAATTTATTGTCCGCTTTTGATTTTTCAGCAATTTGATTAGCAATTTTTTGCTTGTTTAAAAATTCAAAAAGTAGGGGTTGAGTTTTCTCTAAATCTTTTGGATCCCAAAATTTCTTCATAGGGGAAGATCCGAAGGAGGTTTTAATTGCATAACTTAGATGCTTTTCATTGGGTTGAGTGCTAACAACTTTAAGTGCTTCAAATGCATTCTTTGTACCTATATAACTACACGCAATTGCTGCTTCTAACCTTACAAGACCGTTATTATCCCTAGCTGCTCTTGTGAGTAAATCATCTCCATTATCAGATAATGAGTGCCAGTATCTGAGCTGACGAGTTGCAGCGGCCCGAGCATTATGATTTTCACATTGAAGCAATTCCTCGAGAAGTTGAAGGTTGGATTGTTCAACATTTCGGTAAGCCCACATTGCCTCGACTTGGTGATGCCTATGACGCGGATCATTGGTATCAAGATTTTTAAGCCATTTATCAAGTGCTCTTTTTACCTTTGTTGGTTCCATCTCTCGTATTTCTCTTTTTGCCCAGTATCGATAACGGTATTCAGGACGCTTGAGCAGATTAAGAAGTTGAGGAAGGCTTGCTCCCGTGATTTTAGGCGGAATTATCTGTTTGGCGCCTTTAGGCATAATGCGCCATATACGGCCTGATTTTCGGTCTCTTCTTTCATCGCGAAGAGAATACTGTGCATGGCCTTTTACCGGGTTATACCAGTCACATACATACATTCCACCCCCAGGGCCGTACCTAAGGTCAACTGGAATAAAGCTAAGATTGGAGGAAAATATGATGTCTGAAACATATTCCTCTTCGTATCCATAATCGTACTCTTTCCATTTCAATAACTCCACGCGATTAGTTGATTTGTAGCGAACTTTGACCATCATTCCTTGGAATTCATCGGGCCAGTTCGGAAAGTCGATAAATTCTTGTCCGCACACTCCTGAATAGGCCTGCAATCCACTAGGTCTTGGATGTTGCTGTGGGTAAGGTGGGTCGAGTGCATGATGCGCGGATGCAAAAATCGGATAACTTGCTACATGTTGGCCCCAGTCATCAAATGTTACGCCCCATGGATTCGTACTTGGGTGAGATCCAAATGCAGTAAGTCTATGGAGCTTGGGTTCCCAAGCGAACCAGCCACTGTTTTGTTGCCTGACTGGACCGTATGGAGTCTCGACCTGTGTATGATGAAAAATTGATTCTCTGAAAATGAGATCTCCGTCTGGGGTCCATACAAAGTCATGAAGTGCATGGTGGGAATCCTCACATCCAAATCCAGTGAGGGGTATTTCTCGGTGGTCCGCTTTGCCATCTCCATTGGTATCTTTAAGAAAAGTCATGTGCGGTTCTTCCGAGACATATATTCCCCCATTCCCAAATTCGAATGAAAGGGGAACATTTAAACCTTCTGCCCAAACCGAACATTTATCGGCTTTCCCATCTTTATCCAAATCTTCAAGGATGACTATCTTATCATTGGGAGCTTGCCCGGGATAAACATGGGGGTATGTGGTGGAGCAGGATACCCACATTCTTCCCTGTCCATCCCAGCGCATTTGAATGGGGCAAGCAATATCTGGAAATTGTTCTTCACTCGCAAAAAGAGTAACCTCAAATTTAGGATCAATCTTAAATGCTGCTTTCTCATCCTTGGGAGACATCCATTTATTTGCCCCTCTACTTGATTTAGTAATTGGAAGAGGCGGAACATTTGAATCGTCAATTATAGCTGAAGGCTTCTTGCCTTGTGCAAGTTTGTGGATTTGACGATCCCTGTTTTCGGTCATAAGATCAAAATTTCTCATAGCAGGAAGAAAATCAAGGTAGCCATAACTGCCTTTCCTTCCACCGGTATAGTAAAATGTGTTAAGTGGACGGTATCGATAAAAGTGTTGTCTATTTTTCTCGATCACAGCGAAGCGGATATCTTCATTAATTGATGGTTTAGCTTTTTTAAATAGCTTTTCAAAAAGAATTTCACCAAATAATTCATATCCTTTTTCATTTAAGTGAGAACCATTAATTGTATGGTCTATTCCGACCTTCTTCATTATCGATTCTGTATCTGTGAAAACATCGATAAAACCAACTCCTTTAGAGTGTGCAATTTTTTTAATAGAGTTTGTATAAATTTGGAGTGATTTATTATTAAGATCTGCTGCGGGAACTAAATTAATATTTTCATTCGCAATTGGAGATATCAAAATTACTGATGGTGCATTTTTTCCATTGTAGGCTTTCGAAGTTAAACTAGTTAAGTATTTTTCCAACCTATCTTCGAAATATGGAATTTCTTTGGGCCCAGCAAATGATTCGTTAAACCCGAATGCGGCAATAATAACATCCGCTTTCATTGCTGTTAGATGTTGTTCTGTATCGGCAAAATTATCAGGCCTTGGCTGTAAATCTACTTCATCAGCTGACCATGCTAGATTCCGTACAACTATTTCATGATTAGGATAACCTTGATGGAGCAGTGCTTCGAAGTGACCATAATCTCGCATGCGATCGAAAAGTGTATTTCCAACTAGGGCGATTCGAGCATTTTTTTCTAGTTTGAGAGGAAGTTTTGTAATTATAGATGATACAATTTTGGGTCTTTCTGCGTTCGATGCAAACATGGCATATTTTCTAAAGTCAGCATCATCACCGTAAATAAAAAGACACGAAAAGAAACTGGTTAACAAAAAGTAAAAGTATTGTAAGCAAGTTTTCATATTAAAGGTGGGTTACCATAATTATTTAGTGATTTAAAATTGGTCGTTTTGTTGTATGTTTTGAATCCGTGTAAGGTTTTGCATCGATTGAGCTTTATGAGATCAAAAGATCCACGGAATTTGGCATTTCATAAATTGTGCCTTCGTCCGAATTCTTTCCTTCTGGCATGGCCGAATGATGCGATATTTTAGCAGCACCCATCTTTTTATTTCCATTTTTCAAAACAACTCAGCATCCAATGGCTTCTTTTAACTTTTGGGAGTTTAAGTAATATAACATTTTCACGAGTTCCGTATTGATCAGTACGGCGTGTATAGCCAGAAGGTTCAAATACTGAAATTTCATCATCATATCGATGAAATGGGTTATAGGTTTGTTTACAGCTTTTATATTTCTAAACTGAAAATTCTTTTCCCTAAACGAGTTCGAGACAGGCCATAAATCGTATAGGCAAACAAGGAATACATTGTTTTTCGCAAAAATATTACCTTGGAGTTGGAAAAAAATATAAATGAAAGGGGTCAACAGAACCTTTCAATAACAACTTGAAATTTCTTTCAACTATCAAAAACAATAATGCTGAAGAAATGTATTTTGAACCAGAGCTTATTATCGATTAATTCGTACTGATATTCCGCTTCCGCGAGAGTATGTTCTTGTGACCCCAGAATATGCTCCACCATTTATCCCAATTCCATTCATATTCATGCCACCTGTGTAAGGATTAATAAAAACAGGAGCTGGTCCACGAGGTAAGACAAGTACGGAATTGGGGTCAGGGTTTTTACCCATGATTACAATCCTTTGCGGTTGTTGATAAAGAATGGGGCCACTCACGCTGGGTAAACCATACAAATTTCCTGATGGAACTATCGTTACTCCAGGTGATTGCATTAATGTGCGACCCGTTTGAAAGGATATGCTCGCACGCCAGTTTTTATCTATTAAATCAAAGTTTATACTTGTTGCATTAAATCGACCATATGCCTGATCCAATTTATTGTATCCGTCCACCCAGGCGAGAAAGGGAGTGGCACCGTTTCCAATAATTACGGGAGCCATGCCCGGCCGATATAGGATAGTTTGTCCGTAGCCAATCCCGCCACTATTTAAAATTTTAAGGTACATTTGAAGATGACCGGGGTATTCTTTCCCAACATAGAGATAGTTTTCTTTGGTACCCTCTAACCATTTCAAAATGTAAGCTTGGTCTTTGGCACTGAAGAAGGAAAGTTTACTGTTAAAACTTTTCCCGTCGTTTCGAACAATGCTAACTATTTCAGATTTTTCATCGTAGGAAGTGATAGAAGCCTCGATTTTACGAACGCCATCTGAGCTAGTAAATGTGTGTGCCTGCAAAAAGGAAGTTAGCAGAAATAGTATTATTATATGCTTCAGAAAGGGCATCAAATAACAAGTTAGCCCTAAACCCTCTCATTGGTCAAACAGCAAGGTGGTGTTTTTGTGCTTGTGCATAGTCAATGCAGGTTTTGATATGTTTGTTCAACCACCAACTTAAATTTAAGCAAACATTCATGACATCAAGAACATCATTTCTTATTTTATTATCTCTTTTTCCAGGAATATTAAACCTGTTTTGTAAGGAATTGCCCTTTGGATCGAAGCCCAATATTGTACTTATGATCACTGATGACCAAGGTTATGGCCCTATTGGAAAGCACGGAAATCCATGGATTAAAACTCCAAACTTGGATAAGTTACACGGCCAAAGCACCCGCTTTGAAAGGTTTCTGGTCAGTCCCACCTGCTCGCCCACCCGAGCTGCCCTCATGTCGGGCCGTCACCCCATGAAAAATGGAATTACCCACACCATTTTAGAAAGGGAAAGGATGGCATTAAGCACGGTGACCCTCCCTCAGGTATTATCGAAGGCGGGCTATGTTTCCGGGATATTTGGAAAGTGGCATTTAGGGGACGAGGAGCCCTATCAACCACACAAGCGCGGTTTTGACGAAGCCTTTATCCATGGAGCAGGTGGAATTGGACAGAGATTTAATTGCTCATGTGCTGATGTTCCGGGTAATAAATATTTTAATCCAACCATTCGTCACAATGGTTCCTTTGTAAAGACTCAGGGCTATTGCACCGACTTATTTTTCACCGCAGGAATGGGATGGATGAAAAAAATGAAAGACCAAGGAAAACCCTTCTTTGCCTATATCACGACGAATGCTCCGCATGGCCCTTTTATTGCTCCGCCCCAAAATGCAAAACGATTTACTGATCTTGGTTTCTC
>Ga0209425_10004359_pt1 | contig 14436 bp, 13 predicted proteins | sample COG_05_FD_184749 | JGI IMG/M metagenome (GOLD analysis project Ga0209425, IMG submission 184749) | Pelagic Microbial community sample from North Sea - COGITO 998_met_05 (SPAdes) (version 2) | ecosystem: Environmental > Aquatic > Marine > Neritic zone/Coastal water | place: Helgoland, sampling... | reverse complement strand
CCTTGCCAATGCTTAGGAGGAATGAGGTAATGTTTAAAATTGAAACAAATACTTAAGGAGAAATAAAATGAAAAAATTAATATGTCATTGTGGAGAAGTCGAAGCTGAAATTAATTTAGATGGAGATTTAGCTAAAGTAATAAAATGTAATTGTTCTATTTGTAAAAGAAAAGGAGCAATTATGTCCATAGTAAAAAATGAGGATTTTAAAATTATTAAGGGTAAAGAGAAATTAAAACTTTATCAATTTCATTCTAAAGTTGCAAAACATTATTTTTGCTCTAACTGTGGAATATATACTCATCATAATCCAAGAGCCAATCCATCAATGACAGGATTTAATGTTGGCTGTATAGATGAAATTGATTTATTTAAATTAGAAAATATTGGTATCAATGATGGTCAAAACCATCCTTTAGATCAAAAAAAGTAATTACCATGCAACAAGTCAATCTTTGTTTTAGTAAAGTTAAGAAAGATTGTAATAAGTTTATTAAATCGCAGGAAACGCCAACTGAAAAATTTAGAGGTAAAGAAAAGATGATTAAATCATTTTTGATACCTATTTGTTTTTGGATTGCTAAAAAAGCAAAAAATAAAAGACCTTACTTTACAGGTTTGGCTGGTGGCCAAGGGACTGGAAAAACAACCATCAGTTCGATAATAAAGATAATTTTAATAAAATATTTTAAACTTAAAGTACTTAAAATTTCTGTTGATGATTTCTATAAAACTAGAAAAGATCGTGTTTCATTATCAAAAAAAGTGCATCCAATGTTATTAACTAGAGGAGTTCCTGGCACACATAATATTAGCGAAATGTTGAATTTTTTCAGAAAAATAAAAAGCAAAAAATTTGAAAGTTTAAAAGCACCATGTTTCAATAAAGCGGTTGATGATCGATATAGTAAAAAGTATTGGTATAATATTAAAGAGAGGCCGGATGTAATTATTTTTGAAGGTTGGTGTGTGGGTGCAAAACCAGTGTCAGACAAATCTTTAAAAAAACCAATCAATTCAATGGAAAAACTTAAAGATACCAAACTTGTTTGGAGAAAATATGTAAACCAACAATTGAAATCAAAATACAAAAACTTATATTCCCAACTTAATTGTTTGATTTATTTAAAAGCAAAAAACTTTAGCTTATTGCAAAAATGGAGATTAAAACAAGAATATAAACTTAGACTGAAAAACAAGAAAAGAAGTAAGAATAAAATAATGAATAAAGAAGATATTTTTAATTTTATGCAAACTTATCAAAGAATTACTGAAAGTATGTTTAGGGTGATGCCTAAATATGCTTCAGTTGTGATGTATTTAAATAGTAACCATCAAATAAAAAGTATTCTATATAAAAAAAAATGAAAAACTTTTTATTATCAATTTTATTTTTATTATTTTTGATTACAGGCTTAAATGCAGAAATATTTTCAACTGCACTATCTAAAGCATACAAAAATAATTCAGAATTAAATGCGGAAAGAGAAAATATAAATATTTCAGAGCAAGAATTAAAAATTTCCCTAGGAAATTATTTACCGACTCTGACTTTATCTGGTTCAAAAAGCCAAGAGGACACAGATAAATTAACAAATCAATCAGGTGGAAATGCAACCATAAATGATGTTAACCCACTAACTAAATCAATATCGATTGATCAAACTTTAATTGATTTCGGAAGAGGCGCAGAGTTATCAAAAAGCAAAATTGGAATAAACTTAGCAAAGGCTAAACTTTTAAAAAAGGAACAAGATATTTTATATAAAACAACTGAAGCCTATACGGGATTAGTTTTAGCAAATGAAAAGTTAAAAATTAACATAGACAATGTTGAGCTTCTAAGTAGACAAGTGGAAACGGATAGAATTAGAGTTGAGAGGGGAAAAATAACTTTATCAGATGCATCACAATCAGAATCATCATTTGCGGAAGCTCAAGCGAAACTAATTCAAGCTGAAAATGAACTATTAACTAGCAAACTTAATTATGAAAATATTATTGGTTTATTAAATGACCCAAAATCTTTAGATAAAGATTCAATTAATGAATATCCTTTGCCAGAAAGTTTGAGCTCAGCAATTGAACTATCTAAAAAAAATAATCCAAATTTAATAATTGCAAAGTTAGAATTCGAACAAGCCCAAAAAGATAATACCATAGCAAAGTCTGATCTTGCACCGACTGCCAATTTATCACTGGAGAGATCTTATACTGATGATTTAAGCTCAACGATTGATGAAAGAGAAAAAGACACAATTAAAGCAACTATTTCATGGCCATTTTATTCAGGAGGTAAAAATATTGCTTCTTTAAGAAAAAACAAAAGTGTTGAGACAAGAGCTCGTTTGATTTTAGATAGTGTTACAAAGAAAAATCAAACAAGTGTTGCTAGTGCATGGTCAAATTATCAATCTAACAAAAGTTTATTAAACTCTGTTCAAGTTCAAGTAAGAGCTGCAGAAATTGCGAATGAGGGAATTACTGCAGAATATAACAGTGGAACAGGCAGAACCACATTAGAAGTAATTCAGTCAAACTCCCTTCTTCTTAATGCCCAAATATCACTCGCAAATTCAGAAAGAAACTTCATTCTTTCTCAGTTTAACCTTCTTAAATCTATTGGTTTACTCAATAGTGACCATCTAAAAATTAACTAAATAACTGTATTTTTTGGTCTAAATAAATTAATCTTGCTAATGAGAACAAAATGTGTACATTTAGAGCATGATTCGAGTGTTAAAAAAATTAAAAAAAAAGGCAAAAAATGACTAAAAACAACCTAAAAGTAGTTAAATCTACTAAGCAGCAAGAAACAGACAGTAAAGAAAAAAATAAAGCTTTGGACGCAGCAATTAGCCAAATTACTGATAACTTTGGTAAAGGTTCGGTGATGAAGTTAGGCGAAAGAAGAGCAATGGACATTGAATCAGTATCAACAGGCTCTCTAAGCTTAGACTTGGCGCTTGGAATTGGTGGGTTACCGAAAGGAAGAGTAATTGAAGTTTATGGACCAGAATCATCTGGAAAAACTACTCTAGCTTTACAAGTAGTGGCAGAAGCACAAAAGGCAGGTGGAACATGTGCCTTTATAGATGCAGAGCATGCACTAGACCCTGTTTATGCTAAAAAATTAGGTGTAAATACAGATGAATTATTGATTTCACAACCAGATGCGGGAGAACAAGCTTTAGAAATAGCAGATACGCTAATTAAATCAGGTTCAATTTCTGTAATAGTAGTGGACTCAGTAGCTGCCTTAACACCTAGAGCTGAAATCGAAGGTGAAATGGGAGATCATCACGTAGGTCTTCAATCAAGATTAATGAGTCAGGCATTAAGAAAATTAACCGGCTCAATATCAAGCACAAATACAATGATGATTTTTATCAATCAAATAAGAATGAAAATTGGAGTTATGTTTGGAAGCCCTGAAACAACATCTGGGGGAAATGCTCTTAAGTTTTATTCGTCAGTCAGAATGGATATTCGAAGGATTGGTGCCATCAAAGATAAAGATGAGATTATTGGAAACTCTACAAGAGTTAAGGTAGTTAAAAACAAAGTTGCACCACCATTTAAAGTTGTTGAATTCGACTTAATGTATGGAAAAGGCATTAGTAAAGTAGGTGAATTAGTTGATCTAGGTGCGAAAGCAGAGATTGTAGAAAAATCTGGAGCTTGGTATGCTTATAAAGGAGAAAAAATAGGACAAGGAAGAGAAAATGCTAAACTTTACCTAGAACAAAACCCCAATGTAGCAGCTGAAATTGAAATGGCAATTAGAGAAAAAGCAGGAGTGATTTCAAAAAAGATTGAAGGAAACCCGTTAGATCCAGAAAAAATTGCTAAAGATCAAGCAGAACAGATTAAAGAAGAAGAAAACCCTTCTACTAAAAAGAATTAATTTATAGGTCATCTTTAAATTATAAAAGGCGCTTAATTTAAGCGCCTTTTTTCCCTTTTTTAGTTATCTAGACATAAAACAAAAAAGCTGTATTTTAAAAATATGGCAGACATATCTTTAAATCAAATAAGAAAAACATTCTTAGATTATTTTAAAAAGAACGATCATAAGATAATCGAGTCTAGTAATTTAGTTCCAAATAATGATCCAACATTAATGTTTGCCAATTCAGGAATGGTTCAATTCAAAAATGTATTTACGGGACTTGAAAAACGAGATTACAAAAGAGCAACAACATCTCAAAAATGTGTAAGAGCTGGAGGAAAACATAATGATTTAGAAAATGTTGGTTACACTCCAAGACATCACACATTTTTTGAAATGTTAGGCAATTTTTCTTTTGGAGATTATTTTAAAGAAGAAGCAATTAACTTTGCATGGAATTTAATCACCAAAGATTTTGGAATAGATAAAAACAGACTTTATGTAACAGTTTATCATGAAGATGATCAGGCATTCAATTTTTGGAAGAAAATTGCGGGTTTTAGGGATGATAAAATAATCAGGATTTCAACATCTGATAATTTTTGGTCAATGGGTGAATTAGGACCATGTGGACCTTGTTCAGAGATTTTTTATGATCATGGTGAGCATCTTAAGGGAGGATTACCAGGTACTAAAGATGAAGATGGTGATCGTTTTATAGAGATTTGGAATTTAGTATTTATGCAATACGAACAAATTTCTAAAGATAAAAGAATTAATTTACCCAAACCATCTGTCGATACAGGAATGGGTCTTGAAAGAATTGCGGCGTTGTTACAAGGAACACATGACAATTATGAAACAGATCATTTTAAAAAATTAATTAACTCGACATCAGAAATTGTAAAGCAAAAACCTAATCAAAAAAATCTTTCAAGTTTTAGAGTTATTGCTGACCATTTAAGAGCAAGTTCATTTTTAATTGCAGAAGGAGTTTTGCCTTCTAACGAAGGTAGAGGTTATGTTCTTCGAAGAATAATGAGAAGAGGAATGAGACATTCCCATTTACTTGGATCTAAGGAACCAGTTTTTGCAAAATTATTTAGTACTTTACTAAATGAGATGGCTGAAGGTTATCCAGAGCTGAAACGAGCTGAGTCATTAATTAAGGAAACTTTAAAAATGGAAGAAGAAAAATTTTTAGTTTTACTTGATCGTGGAATCAAAATTTTAAATGATGAAGTTTCAAAAATTGATAAAATTTTACCTGGCGATGTTGCTTTTAAATTATATGATACGTTTGGTTTTCCACTAGACCTTACAGAGGATATCGTAAGAAATAAATCTTTATATATAGATGTTATAAAATTTCATCAACTCATGAAAGACAGTAAAGAACTTGCAAAAAAAAATTGGAAGGGATCAGGAGATGCGGCAGTTGAAAATTTATGGTTTGGAATAAAAGATAGATTAGGTACTACTGAATTTCTTGGTTATGAAAATGATCAAGCCCAGGGAATAATTAAATCTTTGTTAAAAAATAATAAGGAGGTATCAGAGTTAAAAAAAGGTGAAGAAGGAATGATCATTGTAAACCAAACACCTTTTTATGGAGAATCTGGTGGTCAAGTTGGTGATACTGGAAAGATCTTAAAAGATGACTTTAATTTTGAAGTTACTGATGTGCAAAAAAAACTAGGAGATTTATTTGTTCATTATGGAAAAGTTATTAGTGGTTCAATAAAAATAGATCAAGATGTGGAAATGAAAATTAATGTTGAAAGAAGAAATAATACTAGAGCTTATCATTCGGCTACACATTTGTTACACGAGTCATTAAGAAGAGTATTAGGCGATCATGTAACTCAAAAAGGTTCATTGGTAGAACCAGAAAGATTAAGGTTTGATTTCAGTCACATGAAACCATTATCAAATGAAGAAATAGAAAAAATAGAAATATATGTTAATGAAAATGTTAAAAATAAATCTGAGGTAAAAACAAGAATTATGACCCCAAAAGAAGCAGTTGATAATGGTGCTTTAGCGCTATTTGGAGAAAAATATGGAGAAGAAGTAAGAGTTCTTACAATGGGTGATGAAAATGGTGGATACTTTTCAACAGAGTTGTGTGGAGGTACACATGTTAAATACACGAGCGATATAGGTAAGTTTAAGATAATTAGCCAATCCTCAATAGCAGCAGGAGTACGTAGAGTCGAGGCTTTAAGGGATAAACAGCTTAATGATTATCTAAGCAATAAAGAAAAAAAATCTTCAGAAACTTTAGAGCAAAATGAAGAAGTCATTCAAAAACTTTCAAAACAAATAATTGGGTTTGGTGGAAAACCACAAAATAATCAAGATGATCAAAAATCTTTAATTAAAAATTTGACTAATCAACTTGAAAAACTTTCTGTAAAATCCATACTAAATAATAAATCAAAAAATTTTGTTAGAGATGAAGAAATTAGTGGAGTAAAATTAAGATTACAAAAGGTTGATGGGTTAGCTTCTAAAGAATTGCGAAAACTTGTTGATGATGGGAAAAAAGAATTAGGAGAAGGAATTATTATAGTTTTTGCAATTAAAGATGAAAAAATTGGTATTGGTGTTGGCGTTACAGATAAATTAATAGAAAAATATGATGCTGTTAAATTTGTAAAAATTGGTTCAGAAATAATTGGTGGCAATGGCGGTGGAGGAAGGAGAGATTTTGCACAGGCTGGAGGGCAAGATTCATTAAAGATTGAAGCAGCTTTTGTTAAACTTAAAAGCTTAATTTAACTTCATTTTTAAATTGTTATCAATTTCGTCTAAAAATTGATTAGTAGTAAGATATTTACTTGATGGTCCAACTAAAATTGCTAGATCTTTAGTCATAGAACCAGTTTCAACACAATCTATACAAACTTTTTCTAGCGTATTAGAAAATTTAATCAAATCATCATTGTTATCTAATTTACCTCTGTGCGCCAAACCTCTAGTCCAAGCAAAAATAGAAGCAATAGGATTTGTTGAGGTCTCTTTTCCTTGTTGATGCATTCTATAGTGCCTTGTGACAGTACCGTGTGCTGCTTCTGCTTCCATTATTTTTCCATCCGGTGTTAGCAAAGTGCTTGTCATTAAACCTAGCGAGCCATAGCCTTGAGCCATAGTATCTGACTGAACATCTCCGTCATAATTTTTACATGCCCATATATATTTTCCACTCCACTTCATAGCGCACGCAACCATGTCATCAATTAATCTATGTTCATAAGTAATATTATTTTCTGCAAACTTATTTTTAAATTCCCTATCAAATAGTTCTTGAAAAATATCTTTAAATCTACCATCATATTTTTTTAAAATTGTATTTTTTGTTGAAAGATAAACTGGCCATTTTTTAATTAATCCATAACTAAAACAAGATCTTGCAAAATCTTCGATTGACTTATCTAGATTGTACATAGAAAGAGCTATCCCTGGACCTGTAAAGTTAAATACTTCATGTTTAATTTCTTCTTTACCATCCTCAGAGGTCCACTTTACTTCTAATTTACCTTTACCAGGCACTTTAAAATCTGTTGCTCTATATTGGTCGCCAAAAGCATGTCTTCCAATAATTACAGGATCAGTCCATGAAGGAACAAGTTTTGGAATATTTTTACAAATTATAGGCTCTCTAAATACTGTACCACCAATTATATTTCTAATAGTTCCATTTGGCGATCTCCACATTTTTTTTAAATTAAATTCATTAACACGTGCTTCATCAGGGGTAATTGTTGCACATTTTATCCCTACACCTACCTTTTTAATTGCATTTGCTGAATCAATAGTAATTTGATCATCAGTATCGTCTCTACTTTTCATTCCAAGATCGTAATATTCAATGCCAAGGTCTAAATAAGGTAAAATTAATTTAGCTTTGATAAAATCCCAAATAATCTTAGTCATTTCATCACCGTCTAACTCTACAACAGGATTTTTTACTGTGATTTTGCTCATTTTAATGAAATATATCTTATTAATTGAATTTCGTTGTTTTATATACATATTAATCAAAAATTATCAATTAGAAGAATATGTTTAGTAAAATTTTTCCAACACTGCATTCAGAAGGTTATAAGTTTATTATAATATCCATCATATTGACAATCATACTTTATAATATTGGCAGTTTTTTTGGTCTAATAGGATTAGTTTTAAGTATTTGGGTTTATTATTTTTTTAGGGACCCTGAAAGAGTTATTATTTACGATGAAAATTATTTGGTAAGCCCAGCTGATGGCGAAGTAATTAAAGTGGAAGAAGTTGATGGACCTAAAGAATTAGGATTAGAAAATAAAAAATTTAATAAAATTAGCATCTTCATGAATGTTTTTGATTGTCATGTAAACAGAACTCCTTGCGCGGGACAAGTAGAGGAAATTTTATACAAACCTGGAAAATTTTTTAATGCCTCATTAGATAAGGCAAGTGAAGATAATGAAAGAAATTATTACAAAATTAAAGACACTCATGGAAATTGCATCATAGTAGTGCAAATTGCAGGCCTTATTGCAAGAAGAATTGTTTGTGAAACAAATAAAAATCAAGAGTTAAAACAAGGACAAAGAATTGGAATGATAAGATTTGGAAGTAGAGCAGATGTTTATTACGATCATTATCAACCCCTGGTTAAAGTTGGTCAAAGAGCTATTTCAGGTGAAACTTTGCTGGCAAAAAAGTAGATTATGGAACAACCAAAAAATAATTTTAAGATTGTTTCAGATAAAAAAACAAGAATGATTTTACCAAATGCCATTACCTTGATTGGTGTTTGCATAGGCTTGACTTCGATCAAGTTTGCAATAGATGGAAAATTTGCAATAGCAATTATTGCAATATTATTTGCAGGTTTGATGGATGCACTAGATGGTCGAATAGCTAGATTAATTAAAGGAACATCTAAAATGGGTAAGGAATTAGATTCTTTAGGAGATGTAATCAACTTTGGAGTTGCACCAGCACTTATAATGTACTTTTGGAATTTACAATATTTAGATAAATTGGGATGGTTTGTTTGTTTGGTTTATGTAGTGTGTGTTGCTTTAAGACTCGCAAGATTCAATATAAATTCTGAAGAGGATCCATCATGGAAAGATAATTTTTTTGAAGGCATGCCATCACCAGCAGGAGGGATAATTGTTTTGATACCTTTAATTTTAAGCTTCAGTGAACTAGAAAAATTTATTTTTAAAATTAATTATGATTTATTTGTGCCAATATCATTTATTATAGTTTCAATATTGTTAATTAGCACAATTCCCACTTATTCATTCAAAAAAATTGTAATACCAAGAGCAATGACAAAGTTTTTACTATTTGGAATAGTCTTATTTTTTGGCGCGTTATTAGTTTATACTTTTAAGATTTTGGCCGTGAGCATTTTCATTTATCTTTGTTTAATACCAATAAGTTATTTTCATTATAAAAAGATCAAAAAAGAAAAAAATATTCCCTCAGATAAAGATGAAGGTTTAGAAGATATATTGTAAATGAAAAAAAATGTAATTGTTTCTTTAGCAGATGCTAATTATTATCCTTTATTAGATGAACTAATAGATTCAATAAAACAATTTAAACAGAGTGAGAATGTTGCAATTTGTATATTAGATGCAGGGTTAGAGCCGATACAAAAAGAAGCATTACTTAAAAAAGTAGACAAAATAAAACCTGCTGAATGGGATATAGAAGTTCCTGACTTCAAGGTCAAAGATAAAGAATGGCTAAAAAGTCAAGTATCAAGAGCATTTTTACCAAAATATTTTCCTAATTATGATAAATATTTATGGATTGATTGTGATGCATGGGTGAATGATTGGAAATGTGTAGAGCTTTATTTTAAAGCTTGTAACAATGGTAAGCTTGGAATTACCCAAACTATTGGCCCAGGGTATAAAATTACGTCTAAAGTAAATTGGTTATTTGGAAAACTTGCAATTATTAAATCACAAAATTTTAAGCATGCTATAAAATCAAATATTGGATATTCAAAAGCAAAAAAGCTTGCATTTGCACCACACATTAATATTGGAGTATTTTCATTAGAATCTAAATCTCCTGGATGGGCCTCATGGCAAAAAAATCTAGACCAAACTTTAAAAGCTGGTAACATTTTTGGATCTGAAGGATTGGCAATTAATATGTCGGTTTATATTGATGATCTAGAAACAGAGTTTTTACCATTAAATTGCAACTGGATTACAAGTAATTTATTACCAAAGTTTGATGAAATGCAAAACACTTTTGTTGAACCTTATCTGCCTAACTATAAAATTGGCATAATGCATCTTGCTGCAGGAATATGGGAGAATGGCAAAGATATGAGAACCAACAAAAATATAAAGATAAAGATAAAAACTCTTGAAGGTAACTTTCTAGATAAAAGCTTAAGATTTAATAATTAATTGAAAAAAAATAAAATCTCAAAAAATTGGGTTAACAAACAAAGAAGAGACACTTATGTTCGTCAATCAAAAGTTGATGGATATAGAGCCAGATCTGCATACAAATTAATTGAAATTAATGAAAAGTTTAAAATCTTCAAGGGGGGCTTATCTGTTATTGATATTGGCGCTGCACCAGGAAGTTGGTCTCAATATACTTCAAAAGTTGTAAAAAATGGAAAAATAATTTCTATAGATATAAAAAAAATGGAAATAATTCCGAATACAATTCAGATTACAGGTGATTTTACCGAAAATGCAGTTCAGCAAGAAATTAAAGAGTATTTAACAACTAATGCAGATGTGGTGATGTCTGATATGGCCGTAAATACTACTGGAATAAAGAATATCGATTCAATTCAAACCGGTGAACTTTGCAAAGAGGCAATGATTTTTTCAAAAGAAATAATTTCTAAAAAAGGTTTTTTTATCTCAAAAATTTTTATGGGAGGATCAATTAATGAGATTATTGTGCTTGGAAAAAAAATATTTAAAGATGTTAAAGTATTTAAACCTAAATCAAGCAGAAAAGACTCTAAAGAAAGCTTTATAATTTGTAGAAATCTCAGATAGAGACTTTATAAATATAGGGAATCATATATAAATGATTATGGTTCCTATAAAAGAAGCACTTACCTTTGATGATGTAACACTAGCGCCCAAATACTCTGAAGTATTACCATCTGAAGTAGACACCAGTATAAAACTAACAAACTATTTAAAGTTAAAGATACCTTTGTTGTCATCAGCTATGGATACGGTAACAGAAAGTAAGATGGCAATTGCAGTTGCGAAAGCTGGCGGAATTGGTGTTATTCATAGAAATTTAGAAATAAAAAAACAAATAAAAGAAATTATTAAAGTAAAAAAAAAAAATTTATTAGTTGGTGCGGCCGTTGGTGCGGGACCGAAAGAATTACATCGAGCTAAAGAAATTTTAAAAGAGGGCGTAAATTTGATCGTAGTAGATACCGCACATGGACATACTAAAAAAGTTTCTGAAATTGTTAAATATATTAAAAGAATTAAAGATAAAAAAATAGCTTTGTGTGCTGGCAATGTAGCAACGCCAGAAGCAGCTAAATTCTTGCATAAATTAGGAGTAGATATAATTAAGGTTGGTATTGGGCCAGGATCCATTTGTACCACAAGATTAGTGGCTGGAATTGGTGTACCTCAACTAAGTGCAATTCTTTCAGTTAGAAAAGGAATTAAAAATAAAAATTTAAAGATTATTGCTGATGGTGGAATTAAATATTCAGGAGATTTAGCAAAAGCATTTGCAGCAGGGGCTGATGCAGTAATGATTGGCTCTTTATTTGCAGGAACAGATGAAGCACCAGGAAAAATAATAAAAAGAAATGGAAAACTTTTTAAAAGTTTTAGAGGTATGGGCTCTGTTGGTGCAATGAACAAAGGATCAGCAGATAGATATTTTCAATCAAAACAAAGAGATGTGTCAAAATATGTTCCAGAAGGAGTAGAAGGGTTTTCGAAATACAAAGGCGATGTAAAAAATATTATTTATAAATTAGTTGGAGGACTCCGGTCATCAATGGGCTATTTAGGCTCAAAACAAATTAAATATATAGGAAATAAATCACAATTTGTAAAAATTACAAAGGCTGGATTTTATGAAAGTATGGTTCATAATGTGGATATAGTAAAAAGTGATACAAAATACTAATGATTAAATTTTTAAAAATATTTATCTGGATAATTTTTATAATTAATTTCTCTAACATTTCTTATACCAAAGAAAACTTTTATGCAGAAGGGGTGAAATTATTTAAGACCAAAAAGTATGAGGAGGCAAAATTTTTATTTGAAAGAAGCATTGTGTTAGATCCAAAACACTCAGAATCATATTTGTATTTAGCAAAAATTTATAAGGAGGAGGAAAATAAAAAAAAAGAAGAAATAAATTTGGAAACGACATTGTTAATTGATCCTGCCAATGAAGAAGCAATTTTGATGTTAATGGAAATAGCTTTAGAAAAAACTAATTATTCTAAAGTCAAAGAATTATCAGAAAGATTTTCAAAAGTTTGTAAGAATTTATGTGAAGAAAATGATGAAATACTAAAAGATTTAGAAAATTTAGAACCAAAAAATGAATCTTGATTTAAATCTTGATAAAATCTTAATAATTGATTTTGGTTCACAATTTACCCAGTTAATAGTTAGAAGAATAAGAGAACTTGGAGTTTTTTCAGAATTAATTAGTCATAAAAAAATAAAAAGTTCTCAAATTAAACATAATATCAAAGGAATTATTTTGTCAGGAGGCCCTTTGAATGTTTATCAATTGAATAATAATTTGTTTGATAATAAAATTTTAAAATTAGGAATACCAATTTTGGGAATTTGCTTTGGTCACCAAATTTTATCAAAGTTTAATGGTGGAAAAGTAAAAAAATCAAAACACAGAGAGTTTGGTTTGGCTAATATACATAAAAAGTGTGAAAGCCAATTAATTAAAAATTTTTTTAACAAAAAAACTAAAAAAGTTTGGATGAGTCATGCTGATCAAGTATCTAAACTACCAAAAACTTTTAGAGTTGTTGCCTCAAGTGAAAACTCAAAATTTGCTATTGTAGAAAATAAATTAAACAAATTTTATGGTGTACAGTTTCATCCTGAAGTTACACATACAGAAAGTGGAAAGAAGATAATTAGCAATTTCATTTTTTTAATTTGTAGAATTAAACGTAATTGGTCTTCAAAAGATCAAAAAATAAAATTAATAAAAGAAATAAAGGAAAAAATTGGAGACAACAAAGTTATTTGTGCACTTTCTGGAGGTGTTGATAGTAGTGTGGTTGCACAACTTTTAAATAAAGCAATTGGTAAAAAACTTTACTGTATTTTTGTTAATACAGGTTTGCTGAGAAAAAATGAGGAAATTCAAGTTGTAAAAACTTTTAAAAAAAGACTGAACATTAATTTAATATATGTTGATGCAGAAAAAGAATTTTTAAAAAAATTAAAAAATGTTTCAGATCCAGAAAAAAAGAGAAAGATAATTGGAAATCTCTTTATTAAAATTTTTGAAAGATATTCAAAAAAGATAAAAAATGTTAAGTTTTTAGCTCAAGGAACACTTTATCCAGACTTAATTGAAAGTAAATCTGTAACTGGAAGTCAAACTTCAAAAATTAAATCTCATCATAATGTTGGAGGTCTTCCAAAACGTATGAAATTAAAATTATTAGAGCCATTAAAATTTTTATTTAAGGATGAAGTTAGAAAGCTTGGCTTAGAACTAAACTTAAGTAAAGAAATTATTTCTCGACATCCTTTCCCAGGACCAGGTTTAGCTATAAGAATGCCAGGTGTAATAACTTATGAAAAAATAAAAATTTTAAAAGAAGCAGATTATTATTTTATTGAAGCACTTAAAGAACATGGCCTTTACCATAAAATTTGGCAAGCCTATGCAGCTTTGCTACCTGTAAAAACTGTTGGTGTGATGGGTGATAATAGAACTTATGAATATTTATGTTTATTACGAGCAATTACTTCAAAGGATGGCATGACTGCAGATTTTTTTGAGTTTAAAAAATCATTTTCCCAAATGATTTCTAACAAAATTGTGAATAGTATTAGAGGTATTAATAGAGTAGTTTATGATATTACTTCAAAACCACCTAGCACTATTGAGTTAGAGTAAGATGAATAAAAAAGTTAAAAAAATTTTAAATAAAAAAAATAAATCTAAAATTATTTGTCTTACAGCCTATTCAAAAAATGTAGCGTCAATTTTAGATAAACATTGTGATTTAGTATTGGTAGGCGATTCATTGGGGTCCGTTCTATATAATTTTAAATCAACAAAAGAAGTAACTCTTGATACAATGATCAGCCATTCGAAAAGTGTAAGACTAGGAATAAAAAAATCTTTAATGGTAGTCGATATGCCATTTAACACTTACCGTACCCCAAATGAGGCATTAAAAAATGCTAAATTAATAATGAAAAAAACCAGGTGTGATGCAGTTAAATTGGAAGGTGGGAAGAAAATTGTTCCTATGGTTAGGAGCTTAGTAAAAAATAACATAGCTGTTATGG
>Ga0209425_10004358_pt1 | contig 14438 bp, 19 predicted proteins | sample COG_05_FD_184749 | JGI IMG/M metagenome (GOLD analysis project Ga0209425, IMG submission 184749) | Pelagic Microbial community sample from North Sea - COGITO 998_met_05 (SPAdes) (version 2) | ecosystem: Environmental > Aquatic > Marine > Neritic zone/Coastal water | place: Helgoland, sampling... | reverse complement strand
AAAATTGGAAAAATTGAAGATTTAATTGCTTACAGACTTAAAAAAGAAAAATTAATAAGATTAAAAAAGCAAAGTGCTATTACAGTTAAAAATCAAAAGTATAATATAAGAATATATGAAAATTTACTAGATGGTTCAGAACATTTTGCTCTAATAAAAGGCAATATAAGAAAAAGTGTCACTCCAAGGGTTAGAGTAATATCTTCAAATGTAGTTCAAAATTATTTATTAAACCAAGAATTACCCAACTCTTTTAATAAAACACTTAATTATTTTAAAAAGTTTAATAATTGTGTTCTTGTTTTTATAAAAGATACTAATTTAAAATCAGTCACACAAACACTAAAAGATTATAAAAACAAAGATTTTTACAAAAAGGGGAAAGATAAATTAATTAGAAATTATGGTATAGGAGCGCAAATAATTAAAGATTTGAAAATTAAAAATATGACCTTAATTAGTAAGTCACCTAAAAAAGTTATTGGTTTGGATGGATATGGTATAAAGATAACTAAACAGGAAATAATTTAATGAAAAAAAAATACTTAATAGTTGTAGCAGATTATTATAAAGATATTACAAAAGGACTTTTGAATAGCGCATTAAAACTTATACCAAAAACCAATTTAATTAAAACAATTAAGGTTCCTGGTGTTTTTGAAATCCCAGTTACAATATCAAAAAATATAAAAAAATATGACGCATTTCTTGCATTAGGTTGCGTTATTAAAGGTAAAACTCCACATTTTGATTTTATTTCTCAAGCAGCCACTAACGCTATAATGGATTTATCAATCATAAATAAAAAACCAATTGGTAATGGTATTATAACTTGTCTAAATATGACTCAAGCTAAGGTCAGAAAAAAAAAAGGTGCTGAAGCTGCTCGTGCGGTAATGTCCATCTTATCACAAAAATGAGAACTCATTTTAATCCCAAAAATAATCCAAGAGTCATTATTATACAGAAATTATATGGAAAATTTTATAATGAAGACGATATTATGGAATTTCCCAAACACAGGTTTAAAAAATTTATAAAAGATATTGTTTTAGGTACTATAGAAAGAAATGAACTTATTAATGATGAACTCAGCAATAAACTAGGAGATGAATTTGTTTTAGAAAATCTTGATAGAGTTTTTCAAACTATTTTAAAAGCAGCAACATATGAATTCATGTATAAGCCAAATATATCAATTAATATTATAATTAAAGAATATTTAAACTCATCTAATTTTTTTCTAGAAGATTCTCAAACTAAATATTTAAACGCTCTACTTGACAATGTTGGGAAAAAATTACGAACCTCCAATGCATGAATTTGAACTAATAAGAAAGTATTTTTCAAAGCTATCTAAAACTAACAAAGCTTCACTCAATCTGAATGATGACGTGTTTTTTGATAAAAAAAAAGGTTTAGTTATTTCAATTGATACATATAATGAAGGCATTCATTTTTTAGATTTCAAAAAACCTGATTTAGTAATAAAAAAAATTATTAGATCTTCTATATCTGACTTAATATGCAAAGGTGTAATTCCAAAATTTTATTTTGTTTCTGGATCAGGTAATAAAAAAAGTTTTTCACAAAAAAATTTATTAAAAATTTCTAAATCTTTATTACATGAACAAAAAAAATATGGAATTTTTTTATGTGGTGGTGATACTACTTATTCTAATAAACTAAGCTTTTCGATTACATCTATTGGATATTCAAAAGAAATAATTTATAGAAATAAAGCTAAATATAATGATGATATATATATAACAGGTAATTTAGGTGATAGTTTTGTTGGTCTCCAACTCTTAAAGAATAAAATCAAAGTTTCAAAAAGGATTAAAGAATATTTTATTAATAAGTATTATCAGCCTAACATACAAATTAATTTACCCAAAAAACTATTAAAATTTGCAAATACATCTATTGATATATCAGATGGTCTTATTGCTGATTTAGAAAAAATGATTAATAATCAAAAGCTATCTTATACTTTGAAGGAAAAAAATATTCCTATATCAAATTATTTATTAAAGTTAATAAAAGATAAAAAGTTAAACAAAACTGATTTTATATCCAACGGTGATGATTACCAGGTATTATTTACTGCCAGTACCTCTAAGAATAGAATCATCCATAACACATCAAAAAATCTTGGCATTAAGATAACTAAGATTGGCAAAATTTACTCTCAAAGGAAACAATCAGGTATATTTGGTCAAAATGACAAGCAAATACTGTTAAAAAACAAAGGATATAAACATCAGTTTTAGAAGTTAATTATTGTCTTTTTTAGCTTTTTTTGTATTGTCCTGGCTTAAAATTTAACAATCAACAACCTTAAGGTTTATATGAGCACAACAGTCGAAACGATATTATTATACACAATTGCAGCAGGTTTCTTATCTATTATTTATGGATATTTTACCGGAAAAAATATTTTAAATCAAAGTGCAGGTAATGCAAAGATGCAAGATATTGCATCTTCTATTCAAATTGGAGCTAAAGCTTATCTTGCCAGACAATACAAAACTATTGCAATTGTTGGTATTGTTGTTTTAATTATTGTAAGCATTGCTTTTAATCCATTAGTTGGTCTTGGTTATCTAATTGGTGCTGCTCTATCTGGTATTGCTGGATATATTGGAATGTTGGTTTCCGTTGAAGCCAATGTGAGAACAGCTGAAGCATCTAGAAAAGGTCTTGCGCAAGGTCTTTCTGTTGCATTTAAATCTGGTGCCGTTACTGGAATGTTAGTTGCTGGTTTAGCTTTGTTAGCTATAGCCGTATATTATTATCTTTTGCTAAAATATAATGTTGATGAAAGAGAGATTGTTAACGCACTTGTTGCATTAGGATTTGGTGCATCGCTTATTTCAATTTTTGCTAGACTTGGTGGTGGTATTTTTACTAAAGGTGCAGATGTTGGTGCTGATTTGGTTGGTAAAGTTGAGGCTGGAATTCCAGAAGATGATCCAAGAAATCCTGCAGTTATTGCAGATAATGTTGGTGACAATGTTGGTGATTGTGCTGGTATGGCTGCTGATTTATTTGAAACTTATGCTGTTACAGTTGTTGCAACAATGGTTTTATCTTCAATATTTTTTCAGGGTGACTTGAATATGATGATTTATCCACTTACTATAGGTGGTGCTTGCATTCTTACTTCAATCTTGGGAACTTTTTTTGTTAAACTTGGAAAAAGTAAAAATGTTATGAATGCTTTGTATAAAGGATTTGTAGTTTCTGCTTTATCTTCATTAGTGATTTTATATCCAGTTACAGATTATGTTATTGGTTTTGCTACTGAATATACAGTTAATAATAAATCTTTTACTGGTATGAGTTTGTATTATTGTGGAATAATTGGTTTGATAATAACAGGTTTGTTAATTTGGATTACAGAATATTATACTGGTACAAATTATAGACCTGTAAAATCTGTTGCCGCATCTTCTACAACAGGTCACGGTACTAATGTTATTCAGGGTTTAGCTATTTCAATGGAAGCGACTGCAGTTCCTGCTTTAATAATTGTTGCAGGAATTTTAGCTACTAATTCTATCGCTGGACTCTATGGTATTGCTATAGCAGTTACTACAATGTTAGCTTTAGCAGGCATGGTTGTTGCTTTAGATGCGTATGGTCCTGTCACTGATAACGCTGGCGGTATTGCTGAAATGTCAAACCTAGATAAAAAAGTTAGAAAAACTACAGATGCTTTAGACGCAGTTGGAAATACAACAAAGGCTGTAACAAAAGGTTATGCTATTGGTTCTGCTGGTTTAGGTGCACTAGTGTTATTTGCTGCATATGTTGAGGACATTAAACATTTTTCTAATGTAGCAGGATCTAAATTAGAAGGTATAGTTGTTACATTTGATTTATCTAATCCTTATGTAGTTGTTGGCTTATTGATTGGTGGTATGCTTCCATATTTATTTGGCTCAATGGGCATGCAAGCTGTTGGAAGAGCAGGTGGAGCTGTTGTTGTTGAAGTTAGAAGACAATTTAAAAAGTTTCCAGGTATTATGAAAAGAAAACAAAAACCAGATTATGCTAAGCTTGTTGATCTTTTGACTGTTGCTGCTATCAAAGAAATGATCATACCATCACTTTTACCTGTATTATCACCAATTGCTCTCTATTTCATAATTTTTGCAATTGGTGGACAAGTAGCTGCTCTTGCAGCTGTTGGTGCTATGCTTTTAGGAGTTATTATAACTGGTTTATTTGTAGCCGTTTCAATGACCGCAGGTGGTGGAGCCTGGGATAATGCAAAAAAATATATTGAAGATGGAAATCATGGTGGAAAAGGTTCTGAAGCTCACAAAGCAGCAGTAACAGGTGACACCGTGGGTGACCCTTATAAAGATACAGCTGGGCCAGCAGTAAACCCGATGATAAAAATAACTAATATAGTTGCTTTATTGCTTTTAGCTGTGATTGCGGGTTAATTAACTAATTATTTTTTGATCCTCTTTTTACCAAGAGGATCATCAATTTTTTGTCTAACTGAACTTAAAAAATTATAGATAAACGACCTTTGTGAGTAATTTATCCCAGTCACACTCTCATCAAATTTTATATTGTTCATGTCATCTTTATTATAAAATTTTTTACTTAATAAAATACCAGTAGCATCTATTTCAAGTACAAGCACATTGTTCGTCACCAGTTTTTTTTTGCCAAGTTTGGTTAATTTTGAAGTACTAGTTTTTCTTTCAATATAGATATAAATGTCATTATCGAATGTACTTTTTGTCGAAGGAGGCCCTATTAGCTTAATAATGTCATTTTTATTTGTATAATTAATTTTCAATTTGGCTTGTTTTTTATCTAAATTATGTATCCCATGATGTTGAATAACTTTATTTAACGAACAACTTGCTAAAAAAAATAATGTAAGTATTAGTATTTTTCTCATGAATTTTGAATATATAAATTTTTATAATAATTTAATAAAATTAACTACTAATAAATCTTTATATGAGGGTATTATTAATAAACAAGATAGTTTTGGAGATAGGCTTACTTTGTTTTTACTACATTTTGCCTTTATATTAAAAGCATTTAAAAAAGCAGAAAATGAAAAAATATTACAAGAATTATATGATTTTAATTTTCGTCAATTAGAACTTAGTATTAGAGAAATAGGCTATGGTGATCAATCTATTAACAAAAAAATGAAAGATTACATAAATGTTTTTCACGCTATTGTGTCAGAGTTGCATTTTTGGAATGATTTTGAATTTGGTGAAAAAAAGAAGAAATTATCTTTATTTTTAACCAATTTTGATAATATTAATTATTTGACAGAATATTTTGAAGAATTCAGAGAAAATTTATCAAAATATACTTTGAATTCTTACTTAAAAAGTGTAAGTACTCTCTGATTATGGCAGTACCAAAGCGCAAACAGACACCGTCAAGAACTGGGATGAGAAGAGCTCAAAATATGAAGTTCTCTACAAAAAATATAATTGAAGATAAAAAATCTGGAGAATACAGATTATCTCATCACTTGGATTTAAAAACAGGAATGTATAAAGGTCGTCAAGTAATAGACCCTAAAGATTAATTAAATATTTAATATGTCATCGATGATAAAAATTGCAGTAGATGCAATGGGAGGGGACAATTCTCCAAAAAAAATAGTCGATGGTATTATTCATCATCAAAAATATAATAAAAATATTTTTTATAAGATTTTCGGTGATAAAGATAAAATTCAAAATTTAATTGATAGCAAAATTAATTTTAAAAATTTTGAGATTGTTAACACATTAAATAAAGTTTCTAATGAGGATAGTCCTCTGGAAGGAGCAAAAAGAGGTAAAGACACAAGTATGTGGCTAGCAATTGAAAGTGTTAAGAATAAAGATTGTGATATTGTTATTTCAGCAGGAAACACTGGAGCTCTTTTAGTTATTTCTAAATTAAATTTAAATATGATTGAAAATATTGACAAACCTGCTTTATCAGCTCTATGGCCAAATAAAAAAGGCATGAGTGTCGTTCTAGACTTAGGTGCGAATATAGAGTGTAGTTCAAAAAATTTATTTGATTTTTCTATAATGGGTGCATCTTTATATAAATCTTTATATCCACTAGAAATTCCTAATGTTGCTTTATTAAACATTGGTTCTGAGGCTTTAAAAGGTAATGAAACTATAAAAGAAACTTTTAAAATATTAAATGATAAAAAAATTGAAGATTTTAACTTTTCTGGTTATATTGAAGGTAATGAATTAATGAATGGTGATGTTAACGTAATTATTTCAGATGGTTTTACAGGAAATGTCGCTCTTAAAACGGCTGAAGGAACTGCAAGTTTTATTACAAGCGAACTTAAAAAAGCTCTTGGAGGAAATTTAATAGGAAAAATTTCCTCTTTATTGAATATATCAAATCTTAAAAAATTTAAAAAACGACTAGATCCTAGGCTATATAATGGAGCTATCTTTATAGGATTGGATTCTCCAGTTGTAAAAAGTCATGGTGGAACAGATTTTATTGGTTTTTCAAATTCTCTTGATGTTTGTTGCAGAATAATTAAAGGTAATTTAATAGAAGAAATTAAAAGAAATATATAATGACAAGAATTAATTTAACTAAAAAAGATTTAGTTAATTTAATTTATATGCAGCTGGGATTTTCCAAACAAATATCTGAAAATCTAATTGAAGATTTTTTCCAAACAATCTCAAATAATATAGAAAAAGAAAAGAGTTTAAAATTATCTAAATTTGGTACTTTTTCAATAAGGCAAAAAAAGCCAAGAATAGGAAGAAATCCCAAAACTAAAGAAAAAAAAGTTATTTCAAAAAGAAATGTTATTTTGTTTAAAGCTTCAAAAGAATTTAAAGATTTTGTTAATTTAAAAAATGATAGATAAAACCGAAGAGGCTTATAAGACAATTGGTGAAGTTGTTAAAATTCTAAACCTTAAAAGTAGATCTGGACAAAATATACCAACTCATACAATTAGATATTGGGAAAAGGAATTTAAACAAATTAAACCAAAAATTTTAAATGGCAATAGAAGATATTATGACAAGGCAAATATCGATCTATTAAAAAAAATAAAATTTTTATTGAAAGATCAAGGCATGACAATAAATGGTGTAAAAAAAGTACTTATTTCAGCTCAATCAAATGATCTTGACGAAATTTCAAATAAATCTATAAGTGCAGATAGTTTGAGAAATAAAATTTCAAATATTTCAAAAATTATTAAAAATTTAAAAGATTTAAAATAATATGGCTAAAAAAACACATGTTAAAGTTAGGCTTGTACCAGAGGCAAAGCCTGATAGCCCTTTTTTTTATTATGTAAAGAAACCTGCTGGTGGTGAAAAAGCAAAAGTAAAACTTTCAGCAAAAAAATATAATCCTGACACTAGAAAGCATGAAATGTTTGTGGAAAAAAAACTTCCACCACACAGTAAGTAATTATTTTTTTTTAAAATTTCTTCTTTCAAAATCAATATAAGACCAAATCATATTCTTCCAAATCCTATTAGTTATTTTTGGATCAATCTTAAGTTTTTTTGATTTAAACTTAATTTTATTTAGAATAAAATTTATTCTTTTTATGTCAACAATTTCGTTCTTGTATTTTTTTAGTTTTAAAACTTCTTTTACAAGGTTGGTACGATACTTAATCAGTAATAAAAGCTTATTGTCAACTTTATCTAGTTTTATTCTAATTATACTTAGTTTTTTTTTATTTTTGGGCGACATTTAATTTATTGGATTAATTAATAATTATTATATTTATCTCTATATGTACAGTCTGAATAGTAACATTAATTATAAATTAAAAATTTGGTTAATTATCTTATTGTTATTGATTATTATAGTTATCCTAGTCGGTGGCTTAACAAGACTAACGGATTCTGGTTTATCTATAACTACTTGGGAATTATTTATAGGTTTTCTTCCTCCATTAACAAATAATAAATGGATAGAATACTTTAATTTATATAAGGCAATACCAGAATTTAACCAGCAAAATTTTAATATGACCTTGAGTGAATTTAAATTTATTTTTTGGTGGGAATGGTCTCATCGTCAGTTAGGTAGATTGGTTGGCTTAACAGTATTACTACCATTAATTTATTTCACAATTAAAGAAGGTTTTTGGGTTTTAAAAAAATTTGGAATAATTTTTTTATTAGTTTGCTTACAAGGTTTTTTTGGTTGGTACATGGTATCTAGTGGATTGGTAAACAGAGTTGATGTTAGTCATTATAGATTATCTATTCATTTAGTCACAGCATTTTTAATTTTATCAATTATTTTTTGGAATTTTCTTAAATTAAGTAATATACAAATTAACAGGATTTCAATTAAATTATTTCCTTTTTACTTATTTCTTTTTTTATTATTTATACAGTTAATAATAGGTGCATTTGTATCAGGTATGGATGCTGGGTCAGCTTATAATTCATGGCCTTTAATGGGTTCTTCTTATTTTCCTGATGATAGTAATTTAATAGATTTTTTGGATATTACTTTTTTTGACAATCCATCTATGATTCAATTCTTACATAGAAATATAGCTTACTTAATTGTCATAATTTATATTTACTTATTAATTTCTGTTATTAAGAAGACAAACAAAGTATTTCTAATACCAATTTTGATTATAGGTGCAAGTTTATTTCTACAAATAGGATTGGGAATAATAACAATATTATCTGGAGTAAAGATTGTTTATGCATCTCTACACCAGATAAATTCTATTTTTATAATATTATCAACATTGTATTTTATCTACATATCTAAATACGAAGAAAAAATTGATTAGTTTCTGTTTGTTGAGATATACATTTTAAATTAACTAACAGCCTTTAATTTGGCCTTTGAGGATTTATCTAATGCTTGATCCAAGTCATCAATAATGTCATCAATATGCTCCAAACCTATGCACAATCTTACATATCCTGGCGTAACACCAGCAGCGCTTAATTCATCTTCTGTTAGCTGGCTGTGAGTAGTAGTTGCTGGATGAATTGCTAGACTTCGAGCATCACCAATATTTGCAACATGATAAAACATTTTTAAAGATTCTATAAATCTTTTTCCTGCCTCAATACCACCAGCTAGCTCTATGCCAACTAGCGCACCATTTCCTCCATTAAGATATTTCTTTGCTCGACTAGTTATCTCATCATTATGTTCAGTAGCATAAATAACTTTTTTCACTGTCTTATGTTTTTTTAAATAATCAACAACTTTAGAAGCATTTTCACAATGTTGTTTCATTCTTAAAGCCACAGTTTCCAAACCTTGTATAACACCAAAAGCATTATCAGGAGATAATGCAGATCCAAGATCTCTTAGTAAAGTCACTCTCGCTCTTACAGCGAAAGAAACATTAGCACCTGTAAGTTCAGGAACTGCTTTACCCCAAATTACACCGCCATAACTAGCATCAGGTTCGTTAAAAAGAGGTTGTCTATTTGGATCTGCAGTCCAATCAAAATTACCTCCATCAACTAAAGCTCCACCAACAACTGTTCCATGGCCAGCTATATATTTTGTTAGCGAATATACTACAACAGCAGCACCATGTTTTAATGGTTTGCAAATTACTGGCGCAGCTGTGTTATCTACTATTAATGGAATATTATATTTTTTTCCAATATCAGACACTTCTTTAATTGGAAATACTCTCAAATATGGATTGGGCAATGTTTCACCATAAAAAGCTCTCGTTTTATTATCAATAGCTTTTTCAAAGTTCTTCGGATCAGAAGGGTCAGCGTATCTAACTTCGATACCAAGTTTACTCAAAGTGTGTGTAAACAAAGATACCGTTCCACCATATAGATCAGTTGAACTAACAATATTATCTCCAGATTGTGCTACATTTAAAATTGCAAATGTAGATGCCGTTTGTCCAGATGCAACAGTAAGACTAGCTAAACCCCCATCAAGTGCTGCGAGTCTCTTTTCAAGTACATCATTCGTTGGATTCATGATTCTTGTATAGATATTGCCAAACTCTTTTAAAGCAAATAAATTTGCTGCATGGTCAGTGCTATTAAATTGATAAGATGTTGTTCTGTAGATAGGAACGGCAACAGCATTTGTTGCTGGATCACTTCTATAGTCACCACCATGTATTGCAATAGTTTCTGGATTATTTCTTTTAGTACTCATTATTTCTCCTTTTTTAGTGCTTTAACTTTATGCAAGGCGCACAATATAGTTCAAATGCCTATTGATTATTTTATGAATATTCCTGTTTAGCAGTTATATGCCCGCAATAGGATCAAATCGGCAAGTGAATTTATATCAAAAAAACATTATAAAACAACAAAAATATCAATTTGACTTTGCAGTTATTAATAGTATTAATCCTCTCACAATGACAAAATTCTTAAAAAAAGATCAACTTTCCTCTAATTGGTTTGAAATTGACGCAAAAAATGCAGTTGTAGGTAGACTAGCTACTATTGTATCTAAAATTATAAGAGGAAAAAATAAACCTACGTTTACACCTCATATGGATGATGGAGATTTTGTTGTAGTAAAAAATATAGAGCAAATTAAATTTACAGGTAAAAAATTTCATAACAAAAAGTATTATAGACATACAGGTCATCCTGGTGGTATTAAAGAAACTACACCAGAAAAGCTCTCAGAAAAAAAACCCGGAGAAGCTTTAAAATTAGCCGTTAAAAGAATGTTACCTGGTGGCGTTTTAGGAAAAAAACAATTAACAAAATTAAAGATCTATTCAGGTAGTGACCACCCACATTCTGCGCAAAACCCTAAAATTATAGAATTAGAAAAACTTAATAACAAAAATATAATTAGAAATTAGTAATGCAATCTACCCAACAAACTTTAAATAAACCAAAATTAAAATTAGATTTTAAAGATAGTAAATATGCAACAGGTAGAAGAAAAACATCTATCGCCAAAGTCTGGGTTAAAAAGGGTACAGGTAAAATTTATGTTAATGGTAAATTATTTAATGAATATTTTTCTAGTGAATTTCATCATCTTCAAATAACAAGACCTTTTGAAATAATTAATCAATCAACAGACTATGATGTAAGATGCAGTGTAAGTGGTGGCGGTCCAACTGGTCAAGCTGGTGCTTTAGTACATGGTATTTCTAAAGCTCTAGTAATGTTTGATGAAAATTTGAAAACTACCCTCAAAACTGAAAAATTGACTACTAGAGACTCAAGAGCAGTCGAGAGAAAAAAGCCTGGTAGAAGAAAAGCTAGAAGAAGCTTTCAGTTTTCAAAAAGATAATTTTTTTTTTACTTTAAACTGTTATAATAAACAATGCCTAAGCTTAACGTTTTAGTTGCTGGTTCAACTGGTTACATTGGAATTCAATTAATCAAATTATTAATTAAACACAGAAAAATTAAAGTTAAATATTTATGTGGAAATTCATCTATTGGAAAAAATATATCTCACTATGATAATTCTTTAAAATCTAAAAATTTACCAAAAATAATAAAATTTAATAAAAAATTATTAAATGATATTGATATTATTTTCACAGCTTTACCTAATGGTGAGGCCCAAAAAATATCAAAAAATTTATTAAAAAAAAATATTTTAATTGATTTAGCAGCTGATTTTAGATTAAAAAAAGCATCTGATTATTTAAAATGGTATAAGCAAAAACATAATGCGCCAAAATTGATTAATAAATCTATTTACGCATTACCTGAAATAACTGATAAAGAAATTAAGAATTTCAAAATTATTGGATGTCCAGGTTGTTATCCTACATCAGTGCTACTACCTTTGATTCCTTTAATAAAGAAAAAATTAATAAGACTAGAAAATATAATTATTGACTCAAAATCTGGATATTCTGGTGGAGGTCGCAATGTTAATCAAAAGTATAAAGATAAAAATATATATGAGTCGCTAAGTGCTTATGGTATTGGATTTCATAGACACAATTCTGAAATTGAACAAGAGATTAAAAAATATACAAAACAAAAATTAACTTTTTCTTTCACACCTCATTTATCACCTATGTTTAGAGGCATCTTCACCACAATTTATGTTGATATCAAAAACGGGAAAACAATTAATAACTTACATCATGAGTTAGTTAAGTTTTATAAGAATTCTGTGTTTGTAAAGGTAAGAAAAAAAAATACACTTATAAGTACAAACGATGTAGTTGGCACAAACAACTGCAGCATTTCAGTATGTAAATCTAAGTATAAAGATAAAGTTATAATACTCTCTTCTATAGATAATTTGATTAAAGGGGGAGCGGGTCAGGCGATACAAAATATGAATATTTTATATAATTTTAATGTTAAAGATGGTCTTAGATGAAAAAGATTATTATAATATTATTTCTATTGTCAGCCTGCACACAATATAAAGCTAAAAATAATAATGATTTATCTAATATCAAATTTTCTGACAATTTATCTTTTAAACAATTTAAAGATAAACTTGAGGAATATACAATTAATAGTCCTTTCCCAAATATTGATAATTAAATGACTAAAATATATAAAATTGCAATAATTGGATTAGGTCAAGTTGGAAACTATTTATATCGTGAACTTAATCTTAAAAAAAAAGATATTGAGACAAAAACAGGTAAGAAATTTCAAATAGTTGCGATTTCTGCTAAAAACAAAAATAAAAAAAGGAAATATAAGATTAACAAAAATATTTTTTATTATAATCCAATTAAAATTATTAAAGAAATAAAACCTGATATTTTGTTTGAAGTTATTGGTCAATCTGATGGTATTTCAAAAAAAACTGTCGAAGCTGCATTAAAAAATAAGATTAATGTAATCACGCCCAATAAAGCATTAATTTCAAAACATGGCGATTACTTAGCTAAACTTGCTGAAGAAAATCATGTTAATTTAGAATTTGAAGCAGCGGTAGCAGGCGGTATTCCTATTTTGAGAACTATTAAAGAAGGTCTTTCAACAAATAAAATTTCAAAAGTTTATGGAATTTTGAATGGTACAACTAATTACATCCTTTCAGAAATGAGAGACTCTAAAGATAATTTTTTAAATGTATTACGAAAAGCACAAAAACTTGGATATGCTGAACCTATTAATCCTAAATTTGATTTAAACGGTTTTGACGCTTTTGCTAAAGTCAGGATTCTATCTGCACTTGCGTTTAATACTAAAATCTCGAAACAAAAATGTTTAATGGAGGGAATTGAAAAAATTGAATTGAAAGATATTGAAATAGCTAATCAGTTAAACTTACGAATTAAGCTATTAGGAATATCTGAGCTTATTAATGGTCGATTGTTTGAAACAGTACATCCATGTTTAGTTAGCAAAAATTCTTACATAGGCAATGTGTCTGGTGTAATGAATGCTGTTATATTACAAGGTAAACCAGTTGGTGAAACTATTCTTCAAGGTGAGGGGGCAGGACCAGGACCTACTTCTTCGTCATTATTATCTGATTTATTTTCAATACTTAGAGGTAACATTAAAAAACCATTTGGTATTTCAGGAAGTAAACGAAAATTTATTAAAGGTTACAATGTTAACAATTATACAAATTCTTTATACTTAAGGTTTGAAGTCAAAGATAAGCCCGGTGTTTTATCTAGAATTACTAATAGATTAGCTAAATATAAAATTTCAGTAAAAAGATTGATCCAAACTCCTGATAAAAAAGCAAAAAAAGCTACTATTGTAATTATTACTCATAAAACAAATGAACTAAATTCTAAAAATTGCCTTTTAAAATTCAAAAAAGATAAAAATATACTTAAATATCCTACGTTAATTAGAATTTATAATTAATATGGATTTATATTTAAAACTATTTGAAGTTTTATTTCCTGTATTTTTTGTTATAGGTATTGGTTATTATTTAGGAAAAAAAAATCCTAAAATTGATACCTCTTTTATTACTAACTTTGCAGCAAATATTGGAACACCTGCAATGATTATTTATTCATTAAATCCTGTTAATATTTCATTTGATATTTTTAAGGATTATTTTTGGTACTATTTCATTGCAATTGCTGCTTTTAGCTTGGTTGGAGTTATAATTTTATACCTTCAAGGAATAAAGGATATTATTAGAGAGCTACCCCCTTTAGCAATGCCAAATACAGGTAATATGGGCCTACCAATTTGTTTATTCGCTTATGGTTCACAGGGTCTTGGCGTTTCTGCAGCTATATCTGCTCTTATAATTTTAAGTCACTTTACTTTTGGTGTTTTTTTAGCAGCTAGAAAATTTAGTTTTGATGTTATAATTAAAAGTCCACCTTTTTATGCAATAATAATTGCTGTATTTTTTCTTTATTATGATTTCGAACTTCCGGGATTTGTAGAAAACACTACTTTTTTATTAATGTACGCTACGATATTTTTAATCTTAATGTCATTAGGTATAGCGCTTACCAGACTGAAGGTTTTTTCTGTTAATAAAGC
>Ga0209425_10004343_pt1 | contig 14462 bp, 15 predicted proteins | sample COG_05_FD_184749 | JGI IMG/M metagenome (GOLD analysis project Ga0209425, IMG submission 184749) | Pelagic Microbial community sample from North Sea - COGITO 998_met_05 (SPAdes) (version 2) | ecosystem: Environmental > Aquatic > Marine > Neritic zone/Coastal water | place: Helgoland, sampling... | reverse complement strand
TCCTTACTTTTTTTCTTTCTTAACAAATAAGCTATCAAACAAACAAATTGCATGTGGCATGACACATACTAACAATGAAGTTCATAAAATTATAAGTGATAACATACACTTAAGTGCTATGTATTCAGGCAACATTAAAGGTGTAGGACCAAGGTATTGTCCTTCTATTGAGGACAAAATAGTTAAGTTTAAAGAGAAGGGGCAACATCAGATCTTCCTAGAGCCTGAAGGATTAAATGACAGTACTGTTTACCCAAATGGGATATCGACTTCTCTCCCAGAAGAGGTACAACTTAAATTACTTATTAAAATCAAAGGTTTAGAGCAGGTCAAGATGATCAGAGCAGGTTACGCTATAGAGTACGATTATGTGGATCCAAGAGAACTTAAGGCTACGTTAGAAACAAAAAAAATTAAGTCTTTATTTTTAGCAGGTCAAATTAATGGTACCACTGGATATGAAGAAGCCGCAGCTCAAGGTTTGATAGCTGGTGTTAATGCAGCACTCAAAATCAAAAATGAAAAAGAATTTATTTTAGATAGGTCCGAGTCTTATATAGGAGTTATGATTGATGACCTCATTACTAAAGGAGTTTCAGAACCCTATCGAATGTTTACTTCACGAGCTGAATACAGACTTTCTTTGAGAGCTGATAATGCCGATCAAAGATTAACTCCTTTAGGTATAAAAATAAATTTAGTAAAAAAATTTAGGGAAATGTCTTTCTTAGAAAAACAGAAAAAATTAGTATCAGTTTACGATGCACTTCAATCTAATTTGATAACACCTAACGCTGCTGCAAAGTATTCTGTTAAAATCGCCATGGATGGTGTTAAAAGGAATGGTCTTGAAGTTTTAGGCCTGAAGGGCGTTACTATTTTGAATTTAAGGAATATTTGGGATAATATACCCCAATATGAGCCAAAAATAGATTTACAGGTTGAAATAGATGCTCACTATATGGGATATCTTAAAAGGCAAAGTCATGATATTGAAGCTTTTAAAAAAGATGAAGCAATAGCTATTCCTAAAAACATTAATTATGATACATTTAGCGGTCTATCTACTGAAATTAAATCTAAACTAAAAGAAGTACAACCTTCTACATTAGGACAAGCTTTAAGGATAGATGGAGTAACCCCAGCAGCAGCAATTATACTTTTAGGATACATTAAAAGAAGCAGAAATAAAGTTCCTGCTTAATAAATAATGAATAAAGAAGAAGCTCATCTCCAATTAACCAAGACTTTAAAATTCACTTCTGAAGACATAGCAAGGCTCTCACTTTTTCATGATGAATTGCTGAAATTTAACAAAAAATACAATCTTATATCTAAATCCACTGAAAAATCTATTTGGGACAGACATATTCTTGACTCAGCTCAATTGGTTAAATATATAGATTTTAATTCAGAAGGTTCATTAAGCGATATGGGTTCAGGTGCTGGATTTCCTGGGCTAGTTCTAGCTATATTTAATAAGAATCCTAAATTTCACGTGAAATTGTTTGAAAAATCCAATGTAAAGTGCGATTTTCTTGAAAATGTTAGAAATAAACTTAAAATTGATTATGACGTTTTTGGTAAATATCAGGAGGAAGAATTGGACTCAAAGTACATAATTTCAAGGGCATTTAAAAAATTAGAGGAGATATTAAGGATTTCACGTGAAATAGTTAAAGTTAACCACAAGCTTATTATACTCAAAGGAAAAAGTGCTAGAGAAGAAATTAATAAACTTCAACAACCACTCGAGTTTATGTATAAGCTAGAAAATAGTTTAACAGATCATAATTCTAAAGTTTTAATAGTAGATGTTAAAAAATAAAAATGAAAAGAATAATTTCGGTAATTAACCAAAAAGGCGGAGTAGGAAAAACAACAACTGTGATAAACCTTGCAACTGCTTTAGCAGAGCTAGGAAAAAAAATATTAGTTATTGATCTTGACCCACAAGGCAATGCTACAACAGGACTTGGTGTTTCAAACAATGATAATAATAAAAATATTTATAAAATTATTATAGGTCAATCTGACCCAAAAGAATGCATACAATCAAGCTGTGTTAAAAACCTTGATTTAATTAGCTCAAACGTCAATTTGTCAGGTTTAGAAGTCGAAACTGCAAGCGATCCTAAGCGAGCTTTCTTATTGAAAGAGATTTTAAATCAAAATGAAAATTTATTTGCTAAGTACGAAAACATTTTCATTGATTGCCCACCTTCGCTAAGTCTCCTTACGGTTATGTCTTTAGTAGTAGCCGATGAATTATTAGTTCCGCTTCAAACTGAATTTTTTGCACTAGAGGGAATATCACAATTAGTAAAAACCATTGAGAGAATAAAAATAAATTTAAATCCAGAATTAAATATAAGAGGAATACTTTTAACAATGTTTGACAAAAGAAATAAGCTATCGAACCAAGTAGACGAAGAAGCAAGAAAGTATTTCAAAGATAAAGTTTACAAGACTGTTATTCCAAGAAATGTAAGATTATCCGAAGCGCCATCTCATGGCGTACCCTGTATTGTTTACGATAGGACCTGTCTTGGCAGTAAATCCTATTTACAACTAGCAAAAGAATTTATGAATCAACAAACAGGAATATAAAAAAGTAATGACTGAAGAAAAAAACAAAAAAGGATTAGGGCGAGGTCTCATGTCCTTATTTGGAGATGAAGTTAGCGAACAGGTAGTGAAGCAAACACCTAATGCCTCCTATTTATCAGTATCTATAGGCGATTTGGCACCCAATCAATTTCAACCTAGAAGCTTCTTCGATGATAAAAAAATAGATGAGCTAGCGCAATCAATTAAAAAAAATGGTTTAATCCAGCCCATAGCAGTTAGAAAAGGTAAAAAAGGTGAATATGAAATTATAGCAGGCGAGAGAAGATGGATAGCTGCTCAAAAAGCCGGGTTGCATGAAGTGCCAGTGATAGTTTTAAGTCTAAACGACAATCAATCATTAGAATTAGCAATTATAGAAAATATTCAACGAGAAGAATTAAATTCTATTGAGGAGGCCAAAGGATATGACAGACTTATAAAACAATTTGATTACAGTCATGATAAACTTTCTGAGTTCATGGGTAAAAGTCGAAGTCATATAGTTAATACACTCAGGCTTTTAAATTTACCAAAAGAAGTTACTAAACTTGTTGACGAAGGTAAACTTACAGCAGGTCAGGTTAGACCTTTAGTAGGAAGACATAATGCAATTAAATTAGCAGACACAATTATAAAAGAAAAACTTAGCGCCAGATCTATAGAAAATTTGGTAAAAAATGATAAAGAAAAGGAAAAGAACAAATACGCACCTAGAAAAGTAACAGATCCTAACATATTATTAGCTCAAAGAAAGATTGAGGAAAATTTAGGTCTAATAACAAAAATTGTGAACAGAAAAAATAGCACAGGAAAAGTAATCTTAGAGTATAAAAATCTTGATCAATTTGAAATGCTGTCTAAATTATTAGTTAATAAGAAATAGAGGCCTTATTAGTCAGACTGATAATCAATTCTTTAATAACTATATCGTTGCGCAGATAAGAGTTTTTTTTCATTAAAATTTCAGTTTCTCCAATTTTAAGTATTGTATCCTCTAACTTTTTAAGGCTCCATTTTTTTAATTGTTCAATAATTATTGGCTTATCTTTCCAAAAAATTGGAGGTTTGGAATTAGCTAGAATTTCTTCAAAGTTATTATTATTATTTTCTTTAATTTTGACAATTTCATGTAAACGTAAAATTCTGAAGTTAAAGCTATTTAAATAAAAAAAAGCTTCATCATTTAGTATTTCGGTTTCTGATAATAATTTATTTATTTTTAACTTTTCTCCCATAAGTGCTTTGTCTCTTATTTCGTTAAAGTTACTTTCATTTTTTAAATTTAAAATTTCTAAAATTTGATCTTTATTTACCTTTTCTGTAATAAAAAAATTTTTTATTTTGTTGATTTCATTTCTAATTACTCTTCTGTCTAAGTTCGAGTTACTTATTATTAAATTAACAATATCGCCTGTTAATCCTTTATAGCCTTTTAACTCTTTGTTGATATAAGTAATTAATGTTCTTTCGTTATCTTCATAGCATGGAAAAATAGCTAATTTTTTTCCTTTTTCAAAAAAACTTCTTAGTTTAGATTTCTTTTCTAAATTTCCTGAAAATAAACATATTTCAATATTGTTATTTTTTATCCCCAAACACTCTTGTACTTTTTCTAGAATTTTATCTGTTACTTCATGTATAAAAATTATTTTTTTTTGTGAAAATAGAGATTGGTTGCTAAAATTTTCATATAATAGATTACTTTTTAAGATATCAGCCTCAAAAAAGTTAATGATCTCAATGTTTTTGTTTTGATTTTTTATTTGTTGTTTTACGTCGTCTTTAATACCTCCGTTTTGGCCGTACATCAAAGTTGCTTGATAGTTTTTTAAAATTTCTATGTTTTGTTCAACAATATAACTTTTTAATATCACTTATTCCTTATCACTATTATTATATAACTAATTATTTCATCTGACAATTTCGTAACAATATTTTTTATTGTACTTTTCTCATTATTAATTGTGGCCGAATGATTTTTAGCTACATCAAAATCATTATTTCGTACAAAAGTTTTTTTTATCTTATTTTTATTATCTAAGTCAGTTAATTCTAAATTAGCAACTATTGACAAGTTGTATCTTATCACCCTGCCTGACTTATCTTTGATTTTAATATTTTTATTTTTGGAGGTTTTTATCTCCACTTTATAATTATTTTTTGATCCACTTTTGGACATTAACAAAATATCATTTTTGATTGCGTAAGAAACAATCCTGTCACCAGTGACATTTACTTCCTCAAAATAAACGAGCTCACTATCTTTATTGTTTACCTGCTTAAATCCGCACGAATTTAGTATTAGCAGAATTATAATTGATATTATTAAAATTTTAATATTTTTAAACATTTTATTAACTAGTGAGGTAATTTATAATCTTATTTTTTACAAATATGATTTTTTTAATCTCTCCCTGTTTTAGTTTATCATTAATTTTTTGAATTTTTTTCACTTCTTTAATAACATTTTTTTCATCTAAATCTTTTGCAATTTCAACAATTTCTCTTGTTTTTCCATTTATTTGTACAGCTATTGTTATTTTTTCATTTAAGGATAATTTAGCATCTGTTTCAGGCCAAGTATCAATATTTTTAGCATCAAGTTTTTCCAAACATTCATGCGCAAGATGTGGAACAAAAGGGATAAGAATTTTCATTAATTTTTTTAGATTTGTTATTAAACATTTATTGCTTATTTTTTTATCAAGTGCAGAGTTGAATAAACTATAAGCACTATAAATATTTGCGATGACTACATTCAATTGAAAATTATTAATTAAGTCATTTATTTTTAAAATAAAGTTATTAAACTTTATTTCAAAATCTTTATCATTATCATTTGCACTCTCTTTACGATTAATGACTGTATGATTGAGATTGTAAAGTTTTTGTAAGAATTTATAGGCAGCATTAACTCCTTGATTTGACCATTGTACATCTTTTTCGGGTGGGCTGTCAGACAAGATAAACCATCTAACGGCATCAGCTCCATATGTAGAAATCATACTTTCTGGATCAATTACATTTTTTTTTGATTTTGACATAGACTCCGAAGGACCAACCACAACCTTAGTTTTGTCTAATCTTTTTATAAATTTACCCTCATCATTTTTTTCTATTTCTTCAGGACTTAACCATTTGCCATCAGTATCTTTATAAGTCTCGTGACATACCATTCCTTGAGTAAAAAGACCTTTAAAGGGTTCTTTTGTTTTAATTTTAGGATTACATTTCTGAATAGCTCGCATAAAAAACCTTGAATAAAGTAAATGGAGTATTGCATGCTCTACACCACCAATATATTGATCAACTGGCATCCAATAATTTAATTTATCTACATCAAATGGCTCTTCTTCATTAGCAGGAGAACAAAATCTCATAAAATACCAAGATGAGTCAACAAAAGTATCTAAAGTATCAGTTTCTCTTGTTGCTGGTTTTCCAGTTTTTTTATGAATAGTTTTTTTCCAAATAGGGTGATTTTCGAGTGGATTTCCATTTTTTTTTAAATCTACATCTTCAGGAAGCCTGATAGGTAATTCGCTTTTTTCTACTGGAACGACGCTGCCGTCTTCCAAATATATCATAGGGATAGGGCAACCCCAGTATCTTTGTCTCGAAACACCCCAGTCTTTTAGTCTAAATGAAATTTTGCTTTGTCCTATTTTTTCTTTTTCTATAATTTCTATAATCTTTGTTTTCGCTGATTTTACATCTAAACCATTTAGAAAATCTGAATTAATTATTTTTCCCTCTGAGGTATAAGCCTCACTAATTTTTTCAAAGTTTTTAACTTTATCATCATGTTCAGCAACAACTTCAATAATTTCTAAATTATATTTTTTTGCAAAATCTAAATCTCTTTGGTCGTGTGCAGGACACCCAAAAATGGCTCCTGTTCCATAATCCATTAATACAAAATTTGCGATAAAAATTGGAATTTTTTTGTTTTTAATAAAAGGATGGGCAGCAAATAAATTTGTTTTGTATCCATTTTTTTCAGCAATAGACAAGGCCTCTTCAGTTGTTCCAACTTTTAAACATTCTTCCTTAAACTCTATAAACTTTTTATCTTTTTCAAATTGATGGCTAATAGGGTGGTCGATTGAAATAGCTAAAAAAGAAGCTCCAAAAATTGTGTCCGGTCTTGTAGTAAATATTTTAATTTTTTCCTTTTTTTTATCTATATTAAAATCAATTTCACATCCTGTAGATTTACCAACCCAATTTTTTTGCATTAATTTAACTTTTTCGGGCCAATCTTTTAATAGCTCAAGATCATTTAAAAGTTCATTAGCAAATTTTGTGATATTAAAAACCCACTGGGACAGTTTTTTTCTTTGAACCAGAGCTCCAGATCTCCATCCTTTACCATCTACAACCTGTTCATTTGCCAAGACTGTTTGTTCTATAGGGTCCCAATTAACATAGTTTTCTTTTCTGGAAACATAACCTTTTTTATAAAATTCAATAAATATTTCTTGTTGGTGTTTATAATAATTTTCGTCACACGTTGACACTTCAAGATTCCAATCGATAGACAAACCTAACATTTTTAGCTGTCGTTTCATTTGGGATATATTTTTTTCTGTCCATTTTTTTGGGTGTAAATTATTTTCTCTGGCTGCATTTTCAGCCGGCAATCCAAAAGAGTCCCAACCCATTGGATGTAATACAGAATATCCATTTAAGTATTTAAACCGAGCTATTACATCACCTATAGTGTAATTTCTAACGTGACCCATATGAATTTTACCTGATGGGTAAGGAAACATTTCCAAACAGTAAAATTTTTTTGAATTTTTGTTTCTGTAGCTTTTTTTATTTGAGAAAAATGAACCCCATTTTTTTTCAATTAATTGAAAATTATATCTTTCCATTACTTAATGCAGGGTTACTTTTTTTTAGTTTTTGACTCTTTTTCTAAAGTGGCAGCTCTTTTTACAATTGAAGTTAATAATTCTTCTTTTATTTTAGTGTTTAAAATTTTAACTGCACAGTTATTATTAGAAACACATTTTTTTTCATGAACAATTATTTTCAAGCTATCGGAACGAACTTCATTAGACAAAAATCTTACAGTTATTTTTAGTGAGCTATTATTATTGTTATCTTCCGAGTACCAGTCCGTGATCAACATTCCACCCGAGTAGTCAACCACTGAAAAAGGAAGAAAATCTAAAATTTCCACAGACGCACGCCACATAGGATTAGAGGAACTAAATTCATAGTTAGTACCTTTTCTCCCACCAAGCATGCCACCGATAGAAACTCCCCTTCCTTCCTGCACATTTTTCCGTGCCCGCTCTTGTGCATTTTGAGGTACGTCACTATCTACTTTTTTAAATCCTCCGCAAGAATTTAATAAAAATAGAAAGATAATAGAAATTGAGATAATTATACGGTTCATTTGATCAAGGAATCCTTCATTTAATATGATAATAATTTAAATTTACCAAAAATAGCAATTTTATAGCTAATAAGCACTAAAAATCGAGCAAAATTGATATGTTGCATAAATATCACTTTATATACTATTTTTGGATATTATGAAGAAAAACGTAAACTAGGTAAGTAATTTATAATAATAATGCACTGTTGAATAATATTAATTAACAAAACAAAGGAAAAACATGAAAAACATAATCAAAGCCCTAGTAGTGCTTGCTTCTGTTGTATCGTTTTCTTCTGCAAACGCTGGTGTACTAGAAGTTACTGGAACTGCAAAAGCTACATACAGCATTCAAGGAAGCGACTCTACAACAGGTAAAAACGATGCTGGTAAAGGTGTTGGTATAACTAACGAACTTGCTTTTACTGGAACTGGTGAACTAGATAATGGTTATACTTGGAAGTACCAAGTAGAACTAGATGACACAGCAGCTGGAACATTTACATCTTCTGATGACACTAGACTTGAAGTAACAACTCCTTACGGAACAGTAGCAGCTTATAACACTGAAGGTGGATTAAGCACTAAGTACAAATATTCTGCAGCAGCATACGGTGCTGGTTCAGATGTTGGTGCTAGCGGTAATATAAATTACGGTGCGGCTATTGATGGTTACAACAACTTACAATACCACACACCTGCAGACTTATTACCTTTAGGCATTTCAGCTAAATACGCTTTAGCTCCAAGTGCTGATAGCGGTAAAAGTTCAGGAAACAGTAACACAACTAACACAAGTGAAAACAAAGCTCAGCAATACCAAGTTACTATGGAGCCTATTTCTGGTTTAACACTTGGTGCTTCATACATGGATAAAGAAGGCGAAAAAGGAACTATCCAAGGTTATGAAACAGGTGGTTACTACGGAACATATGCACAAGGTCCTTTTACAATTGGTTACGGAGAACATTACGTAGCTAACAATATTAGTACTGTTACTTCTCAAACTACAGCAACAGCTTTAAATACTGCTGCTTTAAAAGGAACTGTAAAACATTTTGAAAACCAAATGTATTCAGTAGGTTATAAAATAAATGACCAACTTTCAGTTTCTTACGATCAAGAGAAGTCTGATGCTGCCAAAAGAACAATTGTAACAGCTACAAAAGCCGATACAGCTGCTGAAGTTGAGCTAGAAGTATCTACAATTCAAGCTGCTTATACAATGGGTGGAATGACGTTATCAGTATCTATGAAAGATATTAGTAACGCTGACTACGTATTAAACAAAGATCAAAAAGAGACGTTACTTGCAGTAGTAATGGCGTTTTAATTAGGTTTTAAATTATATTAAAAAAGCCGGCTAGCAATAGCCGGCTTTTTTTTTACCTCGGATAATAAAGCCAATCCACTCGAATTTACTAAGTTTAGTTTGTTAAGATTAGAGGCTCTAATTCCTCCTAAGGGTATTATGGATATCTTATAGTTTTTTATTATTAGATTAAATTTTATAAGGCCAAAAAAATCTTTCTTATTCGCATAATCAGTTTTAAAAAGTCTAGATAAAAGAATTGTCTTACATCCTTGCTTTATTTTTTCATTTATCTCTTTAAAACAATGAGCGGAACCGATTAAATTAATTCTTTTGTCTAGGGAGATTTTTTTATTAAAAGATGAAAGATATAGACCATCACCCTTACAAGCCTTTAAAAGTCTTAAATCATTGGCTATATAGAATTTAAAACCTCTTTCGGTACAAAGCTTTTTAAATTTATAAAGTTTATCAATATTTTCTTTAATACTTTTGTTTCTATAAATTATAAAAATTTTTTTACTTTTCTTAATGCATTTAAGATTAATATCGCTAGTATTTTCTATATATAAATAATACTTTTTCTTTATAATAAACATCTATGAATTTAATAATTAAAAGATTAGAAAATATAAAATCTCTTATTAATAATAGCAATGTAAAGATAGTAGCGGTGAGTAAAACGTTCTCATATGATCATATCGAACCATTAATAGACTATGGACACAATCATTTTGGTGAAAATAAAGTGCAAGAAGCCCAAGCCAAATGGGCGAATGTTAGAAAAAGCAGACCTAATTTAAAACTTCATATGATTGGGAAGTTGCAATCCAACAAGGCTAAAGAAGCAGTAAATTTATTTGATTATATTCACTCTGTTGATAATCAAAAATTAGCTAGTCTTTTAGCTAAGCATGAAAATAATATAAATAAAAAGATAAAATATTTTATACAAGTAAATATTGGCAAAGAAAATCAAAAATCTGGAATAGATATTAAATACCTCGATGATTTTTTTTATTATTGCACTAAGGAGTTAAAATTAAATATTATTGGCTTAATGGCGATCCCTCCCAATGATGGAAAAGAAAATATTTATTTCAAGAATTTAATGGAATTAAATAAGATGCTAGGCTTAAAAGAATTAAGCATGGGCATGTCTGCTGACTTTAAAGAAGCATTAAAGTATGAAACAACATTCATAAGAATTGGTTCTTCTATTTTTGGAAATAGAAGCTAATTTATTATTAATTTAGTTTTACTATTAATTTTAGTTATTAAAAAAAGTAAATCTTTTTTGTTAACTGCTATGCAGCCCATTGTTGGAGTGTAGTTTTTTTTTGCTAAGTGTAAAAAAATTGCACTTCCTTTTTTTTTGATTGTCGGATTTAAATTGTAATTAACGATTATGATCAAATCATATATTTTTTTATTTAACCACAATTTTTCAGCTCTATATTTAAATGGAAACTTAATAAGCCTATTATAGAATTTAGAATTCGGGTCGTTGCACCATCCCATATTCTTTTTAATTATTTTCTTACTTAGTATCGATTTTATTTTGGGTATTCTATCTTTTCTATATAATATATACTTGAAAGCGAAGGTTCCTTTTGGAGTTTTTTTATCTCCTTCTTTTTTATTAAGGACAATTCCTCTTTTACCTATTGCACATCTTAGTTTATAGTTATTAAAGTACAAAAATTTATTTTTTAATTTGATGTTCATAATTAAATGAAAGCTAATTTACTTATTTTCGGTACAAAAAACTTTAACAATTCATTAGATGAAGTTAAAGAAGATTTAGGCTTTACATTTGAATTTTTTGACCCAAATAAATTTTCAAACCCTACCGCCTCTAATATTTCAGCTATAGTTGTAGAAAACATTACTTGTGAGGATAAAACTGTTTTATCTTTTATAAACAAAGTACTTAACAAACCTATTTTATTGCTAGAGAGTCGAAATTCATCAATTATATGCAAACATAGTGACAAAATTACTTTGCCTATTAATTTTACAGAGCTCAAGAGCAAAATTATAAATTTAATAACAGTAAATAGATTTAACAACAATTCCTCAATTAAAATAAAGAACTATATTTTGGATAAAAATGAAAAAAAACTTAAGAATGAAAGTTTATTTATTATAATTACGGAAAGAGAGGTTCAACTTATAGAGCTTTTATATAATGCAAAACAGCCATTATCAAAAAAAATAATATTAAAAGAAATTTGGAAGTATGCAGAAGATGCAGATACACATACTGTCGAAACTCATATTTATAGACTTAGAAAAAAAATTTTGCAAAAATTTAATGAATCTGATTTTATAATGAATTCTAAAACAGGATATTCAATTTGAAAAAGAGAAATAAAATTGCTTTTGATTTGCTCTCAAAAAAATACAGAAAAAGAATTGTTAAACCAAAAAAAGGCAAGGGTAGTTTTAAAAGAAAGAAACTTACTTAATTCTAGCACCAATCATTTGAATAATTTGAGATGACATTTCAGTACCTTTGTATAAACTGTTTTGAATGGACATTTTGTTCACGTATCCATGAAGAAAGCCAGCCGCAAATAAGTCACCAGCTCCAGTTAGATCTAAAATTTTTAAGTTTTTTTGACTTCCGCACTCTACTACAGTGTCTTGATTAATTGCTACACTTCCTTTTTCTGATCTAGTTATAACTAGCGTTTTATTTAATTTTTTTCCAAATGAAATAACCTCATCAAATGTCTTTGCATCAATTAATTCCAAAATTTCTTGTTCGTTAGCAAAGATAATATCTAATTTATTTTTCACTAATTCTACAAAGTTTTTCTTATGACGGTCTACGCAGAATTTGTCCGATAATGACATTGCTTTTTTATTAGAGTAGTTGATAGCTTCAATAAATGCTTCTTTGGGTTCACCTTCGTCCCACAAATAACCCTCGAGAAATGTTACTTCGCTATTTTTGATAGCATTAATATCTATATCTTTTTTACTTATTTTCCCCGCCGTACCAAGAAAGGTGCACATTGTTCGCTCAGAGTCTGGAGTGATGAGAATAAGACAAGTACCTGTAGGCAAACTTTCTTTTTTCTTTTTATAAAAATATTTTACTTTTTCTTTTGTTAAGCCTTCTTCATATTTTTGACCAAAATCATCATCATTTACTTTTCCAATGAAACCAACTTCATTACCAAGTTGAGCCAAACCAACAATTGAGTTGGCTACTGATCCACCTGAAACAGTTTCTTCAATTTTAAGATTGATTAATAATTTTTGAAATTCTAACCCATCAATTAGTTTCATATTACTTTTTGTTAAATTATTTTTTGTAAGAAATTCATCATTTACTTTACAAATTACATCTACGATTGCATTGCCTATTCCAATTATTTTCATTTAAGCTTTTTTTGTTTTAATAAGTTTTTTTCTATTTGGATAACAACTTTTACAAATTTTACAAGTTATTCCATAACATTCTCGAGCTTTACAATATTCTCTTCCATACCAAATAATTTGCAGATGAAGTTTATTCCAATATTTCTTTGGAAAAATATTTTTTAGGTCTTTTTCAGTTTGCACAACATTTTTTCCGTTAGTTAAACCCCATCTTTGAGCTAACCTATGAATATGTGTGTCCACAGGAAATGCAGGAAATCCAAAGCCTTGAGACATGACAACACTCGCAGTTTTGTGTCCAACCCCAGGCAACTCTTCCAGTTCTTCATACGATTTAGGCACTTTACCTTTGTGTTTTTTAATTAAGATTTTTGAAAGGTAATAAATACTTTTTGCTTTAATTCTAAAAATACCAATCTTGTTAATTAATTTTTCAATTTTTTTTCTACCTAGTTTTGCAAAATGCTTTGGTTGATTATACCTTGGATAAATATTTTTTGTAACATTGTTAACATTTACATCAGTACATTGGGCAGAAAGTAAAACAGAAACTAATAAAGTGAATTTATTTTTATAATTTAAAGGTATTGGAACTTTAGGATAAATTTTATTAAGTATCCCTAAAATGATTTTAACCTTTTTTTTGTTGCTCACTTAAAGTTTAAAAGGTCACGCATTGAATACAAGCCAGGTTTTTTAGTCATTAACCATTTAGCGGCAGTTAAAGCACCTTCAGAATATAGAGATCTGTCAAAAGACTCATGATTTAATCTTATAACTTCTTTTCCACTAGAAAACCTTACTTCATGCTCACCAATCGTCTCTCCTTTACGAACTGAATTAAAGTTAATTTTTCTTGAATAAGGAAATGATTTTTTATTTAAATATTTTTTACCTATTAAACTGTATAAGTTTTTATTTTTTCCGTCAGCTATTCCCTTTCCCAACATTAAGGCTGTGCCAGAAGGATAATCTATTTTGTGTTTATGATGAACCTCATAAACTTTGGTCAGAAAATCATTTCCAAGAGATTTTGATGATATTTCAGTCAAGTACATTAATAAATTTACGCCAAGGCTCATATTACCCGCCTTTAAAATTGGAATTTTTTTTGAAAATTTTTTTATTAAATCTTCCTCTTTTTTGCTAAAACCAGTTGTTCCAATAACAATTTTTTTTTTTAGTTTTAATGCAATTTTCAAAACTTCTAAAGTGCATTTGGGAATTGTAAAATCAATTATTATATTTGCTTTTTTAAAAGCATTTAAAGTATTTTGATCTGGCTTAATTCCAGATATCTTTTTTTTTATTATTCTATTTTCGGTCAATGAAACTAATTTAAAATTTTTGTTTTTTTTAGAGGATTTTATGAGTTGTTGGCCCATACGCCCCATACACCCAGTGATTGCTAGATTGATTTTTTTCATTTACTTGATCCCCAAAACTTTTTAGCTTTTTCAAAAAAAGTTTTTATAGAAGGACTTAATTTAGTATTTTCTATTTCTTTAAATTCTTCTAAAAGCTCTTTTTGCTTTTTGTTCAATGATACAGGAACCTCAGGAATAATTCTAATATATAAGTCACCATATGAATTTTTCCTTAATATTGGCATTCCCTTATCTTTTAACCTTAATTGTTTTCCATATTGTGTACCTTCTGGAATTTTAACTTTTACTTTACTGCCATCAATACAAGGAACTTCTATGGTAGTCCCTAGAGCAGCATCAGTGAATGTGACTGGTAATTCAAAAAATA
>Ga0209425_10004342_pt1 | contig 14464 bp, 11 predicted proteins | sample COG_05_FD_184749 | JGI IMG/M metagenome (GOLD analysis project Ga0209425, IMG submission 184749) | Pelagic Microbial community sample from North Sea - COGITO 998_met_05 (SPAdes) (version 2) | ecosystem: Environmental > Aquatic > Marine > Neritic zone/Coastal water | place: Helgoland, sampling... | reverse complement strand
TTGCAAGGCAGCTAATCAAGGCTGGCGCACCGACAGATTATGTGGATTTAGAGGATAGTCTTTCGGTGAGAGATTTTGTAGGCTTAGAATACTCTATGACGCAATTGATCGATGGCGGCTACGATGAAGCTATCAAGCAAAAAAAAGCACGAGAGAAGGCAGCGCTTGAAAAGGCAAGGCAGAACTCTGTCACACCTTTTACCACTGCTCTGCAAAATCACTCTCCTCAAACCGTTCTTTTAGGCTTGTTAAGTATGCCAGGAAGCTTGCGTGCCTTGACAGCGGATGAAGATGCTTTGAAGCCAGTATACGACTCTCTGATGGACGTGTTAGCCTTGCCGAAGAAAATAAATCCACTTCATTCGCTCGCTAAAAAAGTGATGCGCACGACCTCGTCAATACCAAAATCGATTAGAGTCATTTATAAAACACCTGAAGAACAGAAGCCAACGGATGCTTATGTCAGAGTGCAGGTCGCATTGAAGATGAAGGAGCACGCAAAAGCTGAATCAACGTTAGATAAGTATATTGATAGACAGCTGCCCCGCCTGGTTTATGCCCTATTGCTAGAGCATGAGGCCTATAATGAGCCTTCTAAAGCGTTAACCTTGCTCTTGAGGCATGGGGATTATATTGCGGGAGGCCTTAAAGATGAAAGAGAATTCCCACACTTTTTACAACGCATAGAAACATTAATTAATATGAAGCCTTTTCCAGAAGACGTGGAGTTACAATTGGACCTTAAGTCTGTGAAGGCAACACCAGCCTCCCTAAAAGGTAAGTATGCATTGCTTGATAAATTGTGTGGATTTGCATCGAAGGAGGGCACGTTCTATGGTCGCGTACAGTCAATCGCGAAGATTTATTGGCAAGAGCTTTATATTGAAACGCTCTTAGAAATATTACAAGGTGGCGAATGTTCTTTAAATCAAATGAAAAGTTTTCTTGACTATTTTACAAGTATTGTTTCTCCTGAAAGCCCTGGTTTGCCTGAGCCGTTGAAAAAAGCCATTACTGAGACCCCGCAAGATCAAAAAGGGCTGATTGTTAATGGCAAAGATACAGTCACCTTGTGCAAGCGGTTGCAACACGTTTTACGTGATACAGAGGTGTCTGGGAAGTTTGGTTTGTTTAAGTTGGCTGTTGATGGTGTGATTAACCTATCTGAGCGTCAAGAACAGGAGCAAGCAGAGGCACAAGCAGTAGCGCCAACAGTAGCGTCGGAAGAAGAGGGTGGACTTGATTTCTCATTTCTCCCAGGTCCTAAGTAGGCGTTTTCTTAATGCACAGCCCATGGTGATTTAAGGATTCCGGTGGTAGACTGATAGAAGTACAGTCTCTAAAGGAAACAGTTGATGAGTCAATGGATCTCTATTAGTCAACCACTTAAGCGTTTGCTGCTGATCGCGCTGCTATCCACAGTGCTTGTTGCCTGTGAAAAAGCGCCTGAAAAAGAAGCGCTGATGATGCCTGAGGTTTACGCGCCGGCAATGGGCGCTGTGGCCATTAATCCTCGTGGGCATCTCATTTTAGTCAGCTTCTTTGACTACACCAGTTTAGATGCCAGAAAAATTTTTCCTGATTTATTAGCGTTAGCGCACAAAGATACTGACATTCGTTTTATTTCCCGTGTATTGCCGATGCTGGGCGAAGAATCTGCCATGGTAGCCAGCTTGGCCGTTGCTGCGCAGTTTCAAGGAATGCAATTGCCTTTAAACGATGGTTTGTTAACGTCTAAATTCCAGTTAACAAAAGAGCATGTGTTGAACATTGCGAAAGTGACTGGGCTTGATGTGGCAAAGTTAGAGGCGGATGTGAGTAAGCCGCAGGTGAGTGCGCAAATTAATGAAAATATTTCTATTGCACATAGGTTGGGTATACAACAGGTGCCGGCGTATGTTGTTGCTTACGCTGATGACTTTAACAACGTAGTGTCTGCAAGTTTGGTGCAAGGAAGCGTGAGTGTTGAGCAGTTGAAGCAATTGCTTGATGAGTTAGCGAATAACGTAAAAAAATATTGAGGGTGATCAGTGAGAAAACGACGAGTCTTTAGTCAATTAAAATGGGTGATCTGTTGCGTCTTTGCCGTTGCGTTATTGGGTTGTGACAAAGAGCAAGAAATCTTTAGTCTGAATTCACCCCAGCTTTATGTGACAGACGGCAGTGGGGTTGGTGGAAATCAGCAAGGCAGCATTACGGTTGTCGAATTTTTTGATTATCGCTGTCATGCCTGTAAGCTCAGTTTTCCTGCAGTCCACACCTTAACCTCAATCGATCCAGATGTGCGAGTGGTGTACCGTGATTTGCCTATTTTAGGTTATGTTTCTGAAATTGCGGCAAAGGCGTCGTTAGCGGCGCGTTATCAGAATAAATATATTCGATTCCACAATGCGTTGATGAGAGCGTCGTCTTTGCGTTCAGCAGACGATGTTTATGCTATTGCACAGAAGATGGGGTTAGATGTTTCTCAATTAAAAACAGATATGAATCGATCTGAAATCAGAAAGCAGCTTGACGAGAATTATGCCGTTGCTAAGAGTCTCGACATTGTGGGAACGCCAGCATTCTTGTTTGCTAAAACAACCTGGGGCAAGAAAGGCTTATCAGCCAGTGGTGCAACCTTGGTGCGTGGCGCCATGAATATGACTGATTTCAAAAAGTTAATTGTGAGTATTAGATTAAATAACTGATGAAAAAAATCTTACGTCTTCTATTTTTTTGTTTAGTGTGTAATGTGGCTTTTTCAAGCCAAGCCTTTGAGTTTGCGGCGGATTTTGATGGCGGTGATGCCTTGGTATTACGTTGGCAGGTTCAAGAAGGCGCTTACCTTTACCGTGACCACATTTCGATAGAGCCTGAGCTAGGTAGTGGTTTACGTTTAGGGCATTTCAAATTACCGCACGCTGAACTTAAAACGTTTTCAGGCAACACGGCATACCGTGTATACCAAGATGAATTTTATGTGAAGGTGCCGATCACGTATCCTAATAATGGTCCGCTTAACTTGCAGGTTTCTTATCAGGGATGTTCTGAGAGGGGATTTTGTTATCCGCCAGTGCATAAACGTTTACGGTTGAGTGTGGTGGAGCAAACCGTATTTATTGACACGGTGAAAAATGGCTTTTCAGTAGATTTAGTGAATGACCAACAGGCTGCGGCGTCGTTTTTAGCAGAGCACACCTTGTTTTGGATTGCGCTTGCGTTTGTCGGATTGGGATTGTTGTTGAGCCTCACACCCTGTGTGTTGCCGATGGTGCCGGTATTGTCGAGCATTATTGTTGGGGATGCTAGAAAGATTAAGCCACTTCGCGCATTCAGTTTATCGTTGGTTTATGTGTTGACGATGTCAGTGACCTACGCTTTGTTGGGGTTGGCGGTTGCGCATGCTGGGAATTACCTGCAAGCCTTGTGGCAAGAAACGTGGGTGATAGTTACGTTTAGTGGCTTGTTCGTATTGTTGGCTTTGTCGATGTTTGGCGTGTATGAATTTCGATTGCCTGCGTCTATCGAGGCGAAACTTGGTAGGGTCAGCCGAAAATCAGGCGGCGGTTCATATGTGAGTGTTGTTGTGATGGGTTTCTTGGCAACGCTTATTTTGTCTCCGTGTGTGACGGCGCCGTTGATTGGTGTGTTGAGTTACATTGCCGTGACGGGTGATCAAGTTTTGGGGGCAGTAGCCTTGTTTTCATTAGGTATTGGGATGGGTATTCCATTGCTTTTGATTGGCACCTCAGCCGGTTTTTTATTGCCACGTGCGGGTGCATGGTTAGATTCCGTGCGTGTTGCGTTTGGGGTGATGTTATTAGCGTTAGCGATATTTTTATTGCAACGTGTGTTGCCGGGTTCCATTGCCTTGTTATTGTGGGGCGTGTTACTGATTATTGTTTCTGTGGCTTTAGGCAGTTTTAAAGCGGCGCGAACGCGCGTGTTGAAAGCGTGTCGGGCAATTGGGTTGGTTATCTTTGTGTATGCGGTCGTGTTGTTGATTGGTGGCGCGGTCGGTTATAAAAGTCTGCTTTATCCTTTTGAGTTGTCACAGAATCAATCGACGTTGTTGTTTGATGATGTGATGTCTATGCAGCAGATGCAGGTCTCTTTAGCCAAAGCCAAGGCAGAAAAAAAACCTGTGCTTGTTTATTTTCATGCGACCTGGTGCACGGCATGCAAAGAAATCGAGAAACATGTTTTTCAAGATGCACGTGTTAAGCGTGCATTAGCTTCTTATGTGTTGTTGCGTGTAGATATTTCAAAATCGAACGAGATGATTTCGCCTATTGAAAATTTATTTGATGTGATTGCGCCGCCGACAATTATTTTTATAGAGCCCACAGGGCGAGTTCGAACAGAGGCCACTGTTGTTGGCGCTGTGAGCCCTGCTTTTTTCTTGAAGCGCGCGACTTTGTCACCTTTGTCGTAACGTCATCCCGGCCTCCGAGCCGGGATCCATCTTAATTATAATGGATTACGGACATCGCCTCGCGGTAGTACCGCTTGTAGCGATTCCGGAAAGACTAAGGCTTCGTCATCCTCGTCTATTTGGGCTTCACATTCAAATGATGCATAAACCAATAGATTGCCGCAATAAACACGCCGCCCACTAAGGTGGCGAATGACCATGTCATGCTCGAGACAAGATAGGTTGGAATGCCGCGTTTTTTAAGAAGGCCTGCATCGCGTGCAACAGCACCTGCAAACAGCACGTGAACAATCGCGTTTATCACGAGCATCATCATTTCGACGGAGTGCATTTGGATGCTTAAATCCTGACCAGAAAAGAGTTGGGGTATCATGAATAACCTTGTTTGTGTACAATGTTCTCAGGTTAACACAGCTCCAAACACGAGGGAAAGAGAGATATGCACAAAGACATGGTGCCACACCTAACCACAGCCCTGACAGGGCCTCTGCTTGCGCTAGAAGAGCATTTATTAAAACACCAGGTCGCAATCGAGCGTTGGTTGCGTTATCAGTGGCAGGCAACGCCTGCGCCGCTGACAGGCTCGGTTGATTTGCGTAACGCAGGTTTCAAAGTTGCTCCTGTTGATATGAACTTATTCCCAGCGGGGTTTAATAATTTAAATCCTGACTTCATGTCGCTTTCAATTCAAGCCGTTCAAGCCACCTTTGAGCATTTTCATCCAAAATGTAATCGCATTCTACTCTTGCCTGAGAGTCATACACGGAATCAATTTTATCTTGAAAACCTGGCCGTCTTGCAAGAAATTCTCGTCAAATCAGGTTTCGATGTGCGCGTAGGATCGTTGCGCGAAGATATGACAGGGCCTGAGTCATTTGACTTGCCATCAGGTCGGAAATTAACCCTAGAACCCTTGAAACGTTTCGATGATAAAGTGGGTGTTGAGGGTTTTATTCCTTGTATCATTTGGCTTAACAATGATTTATCTGATGGTGTGCCGGAGATCTTAAAAGACGTGAACCAAACGGTTAGGCCGGCAATTGAATTGGGTTGGTATCAACGTTTAAAATCATCACATTTTGCCCACTACCAACAAGTGTGTGAAGAATTTGCTGAGATTATTGAGATTGACCCTTGGTTGATGAATCCTTTGTTTCGTGAATGTAGCGGCTTAGATTTTATCGAGCGTGTCGGAACAGACGCGCTCATTGGAAATGCAACGTCTTTATTGCAAGAGATTCAAAAAAAGTACGATGAGTATCGTGTGAAGGAAGAACCTTATATTGTTGTAAAGGCCGATGCCGGAACGTATGGCATGGCTGTAATGACAGTGCGAGATCCCCAAGAACTACTAACCTTAAACCGAAAGCAACGCACACGCATGATGGCTTCAAAGGGCGGCCATGCAGTTGATCGTGTGATTATGCAAGAAGGTGTTTACAGTTATGAAACGTTTGGGAAAGATGATGGTGTGGCTGAGCCGGTTGTTTATATGATTGGGCATTATGTGGTGGGTGGATTTTATCGCGTACACAAAGCGCGTGCTGCAGATGAAAATCTCAATGCGCCCGGCATGAACTTCGAGCCTTTGGCTTTCGTTGATAATTGTAATAACCCAGGCGATGAAGAGCATAATCGTTTTTATGCGTATGGCGTTATTGCGCGTCTGAGCATGTTAGCTGCAGCGCGTGAAAAGAAGGAAGCTCAGCAATGAAATGTTTAGTGATCATGGATCCCATTGACAATATCAAGCCGCATAAAGACACGACGTTTGCGATGATGTTAGAGGCGCACTCACGTGGGTGGGATGTGCATTATTGTGGAGTCCATGATTTATCAGTGAAAGAAAAGCATGTGCATGTGGGTGCGCAGCACGTTGAATCGTTGCGAGATCAGGCAGAGGATTATGTGGCGCTTGGCAGTAAAGTTGTCCAGCCACTTGGTGACTTTGATCTAGTATTTATGCGAAAAGACCCGCCGGTTGATATGCATTTCATTTACGTTACGCAGTTGTTAGAACAATCCGGCGTTCGTGTTGTGAATAAAGCGTCGAGCTTGCGTGATGCGAATGAAAAACTGTTTGCCTTAAATTTCTCTGAATATTGCCCTGTATCTGTGGTCACTTCAAATATTTCACAGTTGAATGACTTCTTAGATAAAGAAGGTGAGATTGTCTGTAAGCCATTAGACGGAATGGGCGGCACCTCTATTTTTCGCTTGAGTGCAACGGATGTGAATCGTTCTGTTATTTTCGAAACGTTGACGCAATTTGGGTCTCAAATGATTATTGCTCAGCAATACATTCCAGACATTATCACAGAAGGCGATAAACGCATTATTATGATTAACGGCGAGCCGGTGTCCCATGCGCTCGCACGTGTTCCACGTGCAGGCGAGTTCCGTGGCAACTTAGCGGCAGGTGGCACGGGGCATGTTGTTCCGTTAACGGATCGCGAACGTGAAGTGTGCGCGCAGGTTGGCCCTGTGTTGCGTGAAAAAGAATTGGTGTTTGTTGGGCTTGATATGATTGGCGGGTTCCTGACAGAAATCAATGTGACGAGTCCTACGTGCGCGCGTGAAATCACTCAGGGTTCAGGCGTCGATATTTGCAAAGAATTTTTAGATGCAGTAGAATAATCTCTCTTCTCACCCCCTCCCATTTCTTTTAGGAATTACTTTTGATTAAAACACATTTGACCCAGCGTCAGGATGCGCTTTGCGCTGCCTTGGCGTTATTGCATGTTGAGGGTATTGGTCCTGCGATCACGCAGCGCTTGTACCAACATTTTGGTTCGGCGATGGCCGTCCTTTCTGCGTGTCATGATGAATTGCGCGAGTTGGGCTTGCCGCCTAAACTCATCGCAGGTATTCGTCATCCCAATTGGGCGATGGTCGACGCTGACTTACGTTGGCAATTGGATGAGTCCTGTTTTATTTTGCATTTCGACCATCCTGATTACCCTGCGTTGTTGCGCGAAATTCATGTGCCGCCATTCGTGTTGTTTGTAAAAGGAGATGTTGATGTGTTGTCGCGCCCACAAATCGCGATTGTGGGTTCGCGCACGCCAACCTCCATTGGTGCGGATAATGCTTATTCTTTTGCAGGCGCATTATCTGAAAAATTTGTGGTGACCAGTGGGCTTGCCTTGGGTGTTGATGCAGCCAGTCATCGTGGTGCGTTGGCGGTAGGCGCGAAAACTATCGCAGTCATGGGCGCGGGTCTGGATACGATCTATCCATCGAGGCATAAGCTACTCGCAAGTAAGATTATGGAAAATGGCGCTTTAGTGTCTGAGTTTTCGCCTGGCGTGGGTGTTGAGCGACACCATTTCCCCAGGCGTAATCGAGTGATTAGCGGCTTGTCATTGGGCACCCTGGTGGTTGAGGCCGCGCTGAAAAGCGGCTCGTTAATTACAGCGCGATATGCTTTAGAGGCGGGGCGAGAAGTCTTTGCTTTGCCTGGCTCCATTCATAATCCGCTGGCACGGGGTTGCCATCATTTAATAGGCGAAGGCGCCACGTTGGTGAGTTGCGTTGACGATGTGTTGGGTCAGTTCGAATTTGCTCGTGAACAGCCTGTGGAGGTGTCTGTTGCGAATGAAAAAGTCGAGCTGAGCCCCGATGCAAAGCGCGTATTGGCTTACATTGATGAGGGGGTGGTTTCGGTTGATAGTTTGATTGAAAAAACAGCAATCACGCCAGACGCGATATCATCTATCTTATTGATTCTTGAGTTGCAAGGAATGATAGAAAGCGTGCAAGGTGGGGTGAGATGTACTAGAAAGAGCTATCAAGTTGTTGATATATAAGAAATTTACAGAATAAGTTGTCGTTCGGGTTCAATGTTGGTATGTTCTACTATCTTCGCGCCAAGCGCACGAGCAATAATATAAAGGAACAACTGATGCTTAAAGTGTTGATGTTTTTATTTGAAAATTACGGTGATCATCATTCAAAATTGATCCAAGATCAAGATATCTTGAGCGGTGAGCTTCAGAAAGCGGGCTTTAATCAATTTGAGATCCGCGATGCATTAACTTGGTTAGATGGCTTTCATGAGTTAAGTGAAGATGTCAAAACCTATCCCAGCATGTCCGAGCATAGCATGCGGTTTTATGATCTTGATGAAAAGAATAAGATTGATGCAGAAGCCAGGGGCTTGCTGTTTTTCCTAGAGCAAAGTGACATCCTAACGCCTCAAATGAGAGAGCTCGCCATTGATCGCGCAATGGCAATGGAAGAATATATTGATATAGGACAGATGAAGTGGATTCTAATGATCACGCTGTTTTATCATCCATCCCAAAAGATTGCATTGGACTGGATACAAGATCTTGTGTTGCACGGCGATGTGATGCACTAAGTTAAAGGTGAGGATTGATGGAAGAATATTTAGTTATTGTTGAGTCTCCCGCAAAGGCTAAAACAATCAAAAAATACTTAGGTAAAAACTTTACAGTTTTGGCTTCTTATGGCCATGTACGTGACTTAATTCCCAAAGAAGGCGCTGTTGATACCGCTAATGATTTTAATATGCATTATCAAATCATTGAGCGTAATGCGAAACATTTAGCTGATATTTGCAAGGCAATGAAAAAAGCCACCGCACTCTATCTCGCGACTGACCCTGATAGAGAGGGCGAAGCTATTTCATGGCATCTTTGCGAGTATTTGCAAGAGAAAAAAATCTTAAAAGACAAGCCGGTTCACCGTATTGCGTTTCATCAAATCACCAAAAAAGCGGTCAAAGAAGCGGTTGAAAGTCCACGTGAAGTCTCTATGGACTTAGTGAATGCGCAGCAAGCTAGGCGCGCGTTAGACTATCTCGTAGGCTTTAACTTATCGCCGTTATTGTGGAAAAAAATTCGTCGTGGTTTATCAGCAGGCCGTGTTCAGAGCCCTGCATTACGCTTGATTGTTGAGCGTGAGCTTGAAATTGAAGCGTTTGATCCTAAAGAATATTGGACGATTACCGCGGACAATGAGTTTGATAAGCATGCCTTTGTTGCAAAGTTAACAAAGCATGAAGGCGAAAAAGTTCAACAATTTTCTATTACAACAGAAGAAGAAGCCACAAGAGTGCAGACGCACTTAACGGAATTAGCCGGTGGCACACTCAAAGTCAGCAATGTCGAGAAGAAGCAACGCAAACGTAACCCAACGGCACCGTTTATCACCTCAACACTGCAACAGGAAGCAGCGCGTAAGCTTGGATTCACCGCGCAACGCACCATGCGCGTTGCCCAGCAATTATATGAAGGTATTGATGTCGGTGAAGGCGCGGTCGGTTTAATCTCCTATATGCGTACTGACTCCGTTAGCTTGGCAGAAGAGGCTATTGAAGAAATTCGTTACTTTATTGCAGAGCATTTTGGCAAAGAAAATGTGCCGGATTCACCGCCAGAATACCGTACGAAAGCGAAAAACGCACAAGAGGCGCATGAAGCAATCAGGCCAACATCGGTATTGCGTCGCCCTGAAGAAATCAAAGATTTATTGAGTGCGGAGCAATTCAAATTGTACCGCCTTGTTTGGCGTCGTACCGTTGCATCACAAATGATTCCAGCAAAAATTGATACGGTTGCAGTTGATTTTGAATGTGGCAACGATCAAAACATGTTTAGAGCGAACGGCTCCTCCATCGCGCACCCTGGTTTTATGGCGGTTTACCTTGAAGGCTTAGATGATGATAAGAAAGGTGATGATGACGAAAAGTTATTGCCACCGTTTAAAGAAGGTGATGAAGTCACCTTAAAAGAGGTGAAGCCTGCTCAACATTTCACAGAGCCTCCACCGCGCTTTAGTGAGGCGACGTTGGTGAAAGGGTTAGAAGAGCACGGTATTGGTCGACCATCCACCTATGCGTCGATCATTTCAACCTTGCAACACCGTGAATATGTGGTGATTGATAGTAAGCGATTCATTCCAACTGACGTAGGTCGAATTGTTAATCGTTTCCTCACAAAATATTTTCCGCAATATGTGGATTATGATTTTACGGCGCAGCTTGAAGATTCCTTAGATGCTGTAGCGCTGGGTGAGAAAGAGTGGATTCCACTCATGAACGATTTCTGGAAACCGTTCAAAGACCTCGTTATTGATATTGAAAAAAATGTCGAGCGTCAAGATGTCACGCAAGAGCCTATTGATGAAAAATGCCCTGAATGTGAAAAACCTTTGGTTAAACGTTTGGGTCGAAAAGGATTGTTCGTTGGGTGTACGGCATTCCCTGAGTGTAAATATACGCGTAATGTCGGTGAAGATGCGGGTGAAAAAGCCGATGCTGAAGTGATTGAAGGCAGAAAGTGCCCGGATTGCGAGCATGACTTAGTCATTCGTATGGGCCCTTATGGTAAGTTTATTGGTTGCAGTCAATACCCAACCTGTAAGCATCTTGAGCCTTTAGAAAAACCTGCCGATACCAACATCAGTTGTCCTGAATGTAAAGAAGGGCACTTGTTGCAAAGGCGCACCCGCAAGAAAAAAGTGTTTTATTCTTGTGGGCGTTATCCAGAGTGTAAATATGCGTTGTGGGAAGAGCCTATCAACGAAATATGTCCAGATTGCAGCTGGCCAATTCTAGGTGTCAAGGTGACCAAGAGTCGTGGTAAGGAAAAAGTATGCCCTCAAAAAGGGTGTCGTTTTGTTGAGAAATTAGCAAATGACACTGAGGAAGATAAAACAGATGACAGCGAAGATTAATGACATTCGTTCCTACTTGTTAGCATTACAAGAAAAAATATGTAACGACTTATCTAGCATTGACGGTAAAGAAAACTTTATCGTTGATGCCTGGAATCGGCCTGATGGTGGCGATGGTATTTCGCGTGTTTTAGAAGGCGGCGCTGTGTTTGAACGCGCTGGTGTTAATTTTTCTCACGTAATGGGTGAGAAAATGCCGAGTGCTGCAACGGCTAAACGCCCTGAGTTGGCAGGCTGTCGGTTTGAAGCTCTAGGCGTTTCTTTGGTTATCCATCCTCGTAATCCTTATGTGCCAACCACGCATGCCAATATTCGATTTTTTATTGCAACTAACACTGACGGTGAATCAACGTGGTGGTTTGGCGGCGGTTTCGATCTAACGCCTTATTACCCTTTTGAAGAAGATTGTGTTCATTGGCATGAAGTGTCAAAAGCAGCCTGCGCCCCTTTTGGTGATGAGCTTTACCCAAAATTTAAGAAGTGGGCTGATGACTATTTCTATTTGCCCAATCGTTCTGAAACGCGCGGCATCGGCGGCTTATTCTTTGATGATTTTAATGAGGGTGGCTTTGAATCGAGTTTTGATTTCATTAAAAGTGTGGGCGACCATTTCTTGAAAGCCTATGCCCCTATCGTCACTAAGCGCAAAGATCTTCCGTTTGGTGAGGTTCAGCGTGATTTTCAATCCTATCGTCGAGGTCGTTATGTAGAGTTTAATTTGCTCTATGATCGCGGAACGCTGTTTGGGATGCAATTTGGTGGGCGAACTGAGTCTATATTAATGTCTTTGCCGCCTCAGGCGAGTTGGCGTTATGACTGGCAGCCTGCACCGGGTTCTCCTGAGGCTGGTCTTTATGAGAACTATTTACAAGCGCGAGACTGGGTTTAAACTAATCAAATTTGATGATAAGTCCGACCTTTATACAAATCAATAGCTTAAATGTGATCAAATACCAAAGATAGAATATTTGTTTCTTGTTTGGTCATAAGCGCAAAAAATTTTCGTTATTTCTGGTTTTTTGCTCCAAATCTATTGGCTAGTGTGAAAAGATCGTGTATAACTAATTGAAGATACGGAAAGGAATCTTAGTATTGGACAATTTGGGTACACTTTATGGCACTTACAAAACTTGACCTTTCAGTCAGTTTGACTGAAAAACTTGGCATCAATCGGAATGATGCAAAAGAAGTTGTTGAAATTTTCTTTGAAGAAATTCGTAAAGCATTAGAGCGCGGTGAAAACGTTCACCTCTCTGGCTTTGGTAATTTCGACTTGCGTGATAAAAACGCTCGTCCGGGTCGCAACCCTAAAACAGGCGAACCGTATGAAATTTCAGCTCGTCGCGTGGTTACATTCCACGCAGGACTCAAATTAAAAGCAAGAGTAAAAGAATATACTGGTGAACAAAGTTAATGAGGTGTGTTAAGTGAGTGATAAGAATCAAGACGATAAAGTATTAGGTTTGACATTGTTGCAATTTATGTCAGCTTTCGGCTTGATTGGTGTTGTTCTCGTAGCGATAGTTTATTATTTCTTTTAAAAAGTTGTTATGATCGTTGCATGACGACCACAATGTTAAAAGAAAAGTTGCCTCAAGCCAGCATTCAGCACTCTATTTTGCGTGTTGCATTGCCTGTGCCTTTGGCTCAGTGTTTCGACTATCGCTTGCCTCCACATTATTCACCAGAAAACCTATTGCCAGGCGTACGCGTTGAAGTGCCTTTTGGTTCACGTAAGCTTATCGGCATTGTTCTTGAAACTGACTCACACAGTGAGTTCACCAAACTTAAAAAAGCTTATCGCATTATAGATGATGCGCCCATTCTTTCTCTCTCTCTTTTAAAATTATGTCAGTGGATGAGCTATTATTATCATGCGCCGATTGGTGAGGTGATTGCGCTAGTGATGCCGCAATTGATTCGCCAAGGAAAACCGGCGATGCTTGAAAAAACGATTCATTATTGTCTAACCGATGAAGGTAATAAAGCTGATGTCTCGAGGGCACCGAAACAGGCCGCTATTGTGGCGCTACTTAAAAATAACGCTCTTTCTGAAGCGCAATTAAAAGAGCACGAAATTTCACGGCCTGCACTTCGCGCGTTAAAAGAGAAAGCGTTTGTTGACGTATTAGAAACTGATGTCTTACCTGAGTGCTGTAAGTCCCCTCAGAAAAAAACATTTGAATTAACCTCAGCACAAAGTGATGCCTTGTCTGTGATTGCTGAAAATACAAAGCACTTCAATGTGTCATTATTAAATGGTGTAACAGGCAGTGGTAAGACGCAGGTTTATTTAGATGGTATTGCGAATGTTATCAAGGCGGGAAAACAAGCGTTAGTGTTGGTTCCTGAAATCGGATTAACGCCGCAAACAATAACGCGTTTTAAACGTTACTTTGATGTGCCTGTTGTTGCGTTTCATTCTGGTTTGAATGACAAAGAAAGATTGAATGCGTGGTTACATGCAAAACGTGGCGTAGCCAAAATTGTGATTGGAACGCGATCCGCGGTATTCTTGCCGATGCCTGAGTTAGGGTTAATCGTTTTAGATGAAGAGCATGACTTATCCTTCAAGCAACAAGATGGCGTACGTTACTCAGCACGTGATGTGGCGATCAAGCGCGCACAGATGTGTGACATTCCTGTGGTGTTAGGTTCTGCAACCCCTTCACTTGAAAGTTACTATAATGCAACACAAGGGCGATACCATCATTTACAATTGCCTGAAAGAGCAGGCGCATCCACCCTGCCTAAATTTACGTTAGTTGACCTTAAGAAAAAGAAGATGGAACACGGTTTGTCGATAGAGTTTATCGATATGATCTGTCAGCACTTAGCGCGTGGAGAGCAAGTGTTATTGTTTTTAAACCGCCGTGGTTTTTCACCCGTGTTAATGTGTCATAGCTGTGGTTGGATGGCAGAGTGCACGCGATGCGATGCCCGTTTTACTTACCATATGAAAAAGAATCTTATTCAGTGTCACCACTGCGATAAGATTGAGCGTGTGCCACCTGTTTGTCCGGCGTGTTCTTTATCAGAGCTTCAAGGTGTTGGTGTGGGGACGCAGCGGCTCGAGGAGGCGTTAACATCACATTTCCCTAATACAGATGTGTTGAGGATCGATCGTGACAGTACGCGCAAAAAAGGCAGTTTGAAGGCGTTGTTTGATCGTATCCATTCTGGGGAGCCAAAAATTTTGGTGGGCACTCAGATGTTAGCAAAAGGACATCATTTTCCTAACGTGACATTGGTGGGTATTGTGAATGTCGACGAAGGCTTGTTTAGCCATGATTTTCGCGGTGTTGAACGTATGGCGCAACTTATTGTGCAAGTGGCCGGGCGCGC
>Ga0209425_10004341_pt1 | contig 14466 bp, 13 predicted proteins | sample COG_05_FD_184749 | JGI IMG/M metagenome (GOLD analysis project Ga0209425, IMG submission 184749) | Pelagic Microbial community sample from North Sea - COGITO 998_met_05 (SPAdes) (version 2) | ecosystem: Environmental > Aquatic > Marine > Neritic zone/Coastal water | place: Helgoland, sampling... | reverse complement strand
TAGGTTCTGATAGTCCCTCTATAGAGAAGGTTTTATTAATTTTCTTAACAGTTGTGTTATACATAGCTCCAACAATAGGAGAGGAAGCATTATACTCTTTCCAAATGTTGCGATTTGTGAAGCCCACCTTTAAGCCAACAGCATACTCATTTCTGTCTGCCCTTAGATACTCAATTTCTTGAGCGATACAATAAGCATCCTGAACTGTTAACGTAGTTAAATGTTTAGAAATTAAATCAATTTGTTTAGATTCATCCAAAGCAGCCATAATTTTAATGGCCTCACTCTTTGCTTTCGATTTATGTAACACTTACTAGTACCTTTGTAATTATAACTTACTATCATGGTTGAATATTATAAACTAATATTCAACGACCTCTAATCTTTCGCAACAACGCCCCTATCCCATACTTGGGTGATGGGTCATAAAGATGACACAGGAATGTTAACCTACTCTCAGCATTTTCAGAGACATAGTTATTTCCGTGTAGAGTTGTAGTACCAAAAAAAGCCAGTGGTCTATAGTCATCAAAGTATTCTGTTAACACACGTGTTTTCTTTGACACTATAGAAAAGCCCTCTTCGGAAGCATATTTCTTCCAATATGCCTTTTGAAAAATATTTATAATTTCATATTTTGGAAACGTACGCGCATTTGGCGCAACTTTTAATTCACCCCGCTCGATTAAACCATCCCTAGCAATAGGTATGCTAATTGGCAAAACTATTGTGAGAAGATGCGAGTCAAAATGTGCTCTATACTTCTCTGATGATTGGCCAGGGTTTACTTTCCTAGCTACAAAGTATCGATCAGACTTTTTTAGGTTAACTTTTAGGTCTTTGACTGCCTTATTGAATACGTTTTCAAATAAAGGTTCTAAATTCATAAGGTCCACCAGCTTTAAATGCGCAGCATTGTCTGTTGAATAAGTTTTAGACCCAATTTCTTCTAGAGCATCCTCAAAAATATTATTTTGATCAATTAATTTTTTAATTGATGGCAAATATGAAAAACCTTGTTCAAAAATTTCTTGACATGATTTGTCAGCATCATATTCGTATGAAATCATTTAACATCCCTAAGTTCGCATATGTTTTTGTTAATATAAACATATACTAGTATAGATCAACCTTCGCTTAACCTTTACTTAACAACTAACAACATTACTGAAAAGTGGGTATTCTTCATTTAGTTCTCTTGCACTTCTAGTGTTCATCAATCCTTTGGCTCTCGTACTGGATCAAACTTTCTAATGTGGGACTATTTTTTTTCTGATGATTGCATTTTGAGTACACACTACAATGATTCCAATCATTCCACCTAGTACTATAGATAAAGCTAGTATCAGTGAGTGCTTGGCTTTTCTTTGAAACTTTATTAAACCTGTGTCATAAAAAACAGCCTTAAAATTATCAGTACCAATTGGGGTTACTAACATACTTTCCTTAAGCCTGACTATAGTATTGTCTTGTAATAGTAGGTCCTTTTCATTTTCGATGGCAAGGTATCCCCGAAGATAATAAGGCACTTCTTTGTCGGCTAAGTTTATTAATTTGGATTCTGCAGTAAATGTTTGTTCAGTAGGCGTATTTTTTTCTATACCCAGAACTTTTGCAATAGAATTTTGTTCATCTAGGAAGACTAATCTAGTTTGTGTTTTTATTTTCTCGTTTCTTAGGTAAACTTTGTCCAGCATATTGATATCTTCTAGTTTTCTTTCAATAAGTCTAAGATAAGAACTAACGGTTCTGTCTATGACGTTCTGGACTTTGGCGTTGACCTCGTTGTTCGCCAATGAAAAAGCTTCAGCTATCACTTTAGTTGCCAAGTCAGGTCGAAGAGTTTTATACGATAATGTCCATTTAGGAGTTTGTTTCTCGAGATCTCTGGATCCTCTATTTAACGGTTTTGACAAAGAGAACACACGAGCAGCTTTTTTAATTCTAATTAAATAGTCTAACTCCGTTTCATTTTTAATTTTCTCTATGTACCTATTTTCCATCATAGATACCTCAAAAACATTGTATGTCATAAGCTCATCGATAAATAATTGTTCAAGATATTCACTATCAATTTTAATTAATTTGAGACTATTTACTTCCTCATATTTTGATATCTCGTAAGTTTGAATGGGATGGATTACAATTGTAGCTCTATAGGTTTGTGGTATAATTATCAGGTATGTTACCACTATTATAAATATGACTGCAGTGATACTGCTGATTATCCATTTTCCATCCCAAATGCTCGAATTACATCAGAAAGGGTGGTTTCATTATTGTCTTGTTGAGATTGCTCTTCATTCATTATTTAACCTATTTCTTTATGAGATACTATCAGGTTATTTCTTTTACTAGTGAATTTGGATTAACGATAGAGTATTTATTTCCGTTGGGTCATTACCGAATTTAGATAGGCCTCAGTATAGTTCAGGAAAGAACTGGTCAAGGGACTTTAACCTTTACAGATGGACTAAAATGGGTTGGTACAAAGAGCTACTTTGTTCAAAATATAGTCCTTAAACTGCTGTTTTTTTGCCAGAAATCTTTCTTGTTACTGTGTTGATAGCTTGTAAATAACCCTCAAAAGAACCACAATCGAAACGTTGTCCATCAAACAACACACTTTCTACTTTACCATTTATAGCCATTTTATTAATTGAATCTGCAAGTTGAATTTCATTTCCATAACCAGCCTCCTGTTTTCTCAACGTTTCAAATATACTCGGCTCTAAGACATATCTTCCAATCGATGCCAAATTAGACGGTGCGTTATCTAATTTTGGCTTTTCTATTAACCCTTTAACGCTTCCTTTAGTGGTCCCAGGATCAATTATGCCATACTTAGATATATCTTTTTTATGAACTTTCATAACCGAAAGTTGACATTTTTCTGTTTTATAAAATGCTTTTACAAGAACTTCAGTTGCCCTAGGTCCTTCAGAAATCAAAAAGTCGTCTGCTAACAATACAACAAATGGCTCATTACCTACAGCACGTTCAGCACATAAAACTGCATGCCCCAATCCAAGTTGCTCAGGCTGACGAACAAAAATACATTCTACACCTTTAGGAATTATATCCTTAATCATCTGAGCTTCTTTTTGCTTTCCGGCAAGATTAAGTGCTATTTCTAACTCGATGTTACGGTCAAAGTGATCTTCTATAGCTCGTTTGTTACGACCTGTGACAAAAATCAACGTATTACAGCCTGCTTCTATAGCTTCCTCAACAGCATATTGGATGAGCGGCTTATTTATTATTGGTAATAACTCTTTCGGCATAGCCTTGGTTGCTGGTAGAAACCGGGTTCCAAAACCAGCAACTGGGAAAATAGCCTTACGAATTATTTGTTTCATTTTTATATCCTTATTTTAGAAGAGTAATAGTAATTCAAGTTCACTTCATTCCAACATCTTAATAAGCTTGATTTGAATTAATATGTCAAAAATCTCAGGTTCATAAAGCTTTTAGCATAAGGTTAATTTTTTATAAACTTTCTAAATACCTTTGATCGAACTGAAAAAATCAGCAAGTAGTAGCTCCCAAAAAATATAAAAGTAGCAAAAATAACTGTCAAAATAGAGAAAAAATTTCTTTCTAAAAACAAAATTCCAAAAAATGTAATTAAAATACAAAATGGTAAAATTATTATTGTTGAAATAGGGTTGGCCGATTGTTGTGAAATTCTACCACCAGAATGAATTACTACAGCTCTCATCACTAATTGATGAAAGTGCATATAATCTGCTTGGTTAATAGAGCTTCGTTTTACAATACGGCGAAAAATAGCTGCTATGGTATCCATGATTGGCCAAAAGAAAAGACAAAATATTGCCCAAGCAGATATTTCTGGATGTTTTGTGATCAGTGATATTGCAATCCAAACAAGAAGATGCCCGTAAGTATATGCCCCAGCATCTCCCAAGAATATCAAACCTTTCGGGAAATTCCAAATAAAAAAACCCAAAATAGAACCAACTAATATTATACAAAATGTTCCTAAACCAACCTCTCCAACGGAAAAGGATATTATACAAAGTGCCAAACCTATTAACGTTATAACACCTGAGGCCAATCCATTAACCCCATCAATTAAATTTATTGAATTTGAAATCCCTGCTGATGCAAAAGCTGTAAAACATATAGCAATAAAAGGAAGTGCTAAAATTGGTGTCAAAATTGTGAAGTCCACATTATCCAACCATAGACCCGTTAAATAAATTGCTATAAAACCAGAAACTATTGCGGCATTAAACCTATAAACTGGTTTTATATTATAACCCAAATCTTCAAGGCCACCAGCCACTAAAACGGGCATAGAGGAGAGAACTATAAAAAATATGAATTGATCAGCCGTTAAACAAACCCATATTAATAAAGCCATAATTGCTGCCAGTCCCCCAACTCTAGAAGTTTGCTTATTATGGGATGCCTGTTTTGCAGAAATAGCTTCATTGGCTTTTGAAACAGACATTATATCAAAATAATATAAGACTCCAACGAACAGTGCTGATAAAATAAAGGTTAAAAAGAAAAATGAAAAAACCAAAATATTAATCACCTCCACTGATTATCATCCATAATTCATTGTTCATTCTTAAAAGGACACTAACATAACAAAACCCGGATGACTATCTGTCAGGTATTTTTCTATTAAATTATATTTATGAAACAATACAGCTATGGTAACGCTTATATTTTTAGGGTAAAGCAATGTTGAAAAATCTTGGCTATAAAGAAAAATATGGAAAAACCTATAAATCTTAAAAATCTTACTCTTCTAGTCCCCTTCCTATTAATACCTATATTTGGATCATTAGCTCTTGGCTTTATATTAAGTGTGGCTATATTTCTTAGCTTTTATTTCATAATAAAAAAAAATCAGGATAATAAACCTACACCATTTAAAACCATCGGAGTAGTTTTTATATCTTACTTTACATATTACGCAGTCCAAGGTTTCTTTTACAGTAGTAATTTCTCACAGCATATACATGATATTGGAAAGATTTTTCCCATCCTAGTAATCGGCATTTTAGCATTATTATTGAAAACTAATACATTTAAAGTAAGTTATAAAATGTTAAGCTTAGTTGCTGTCTTAAGTATATATCTAACATCAGTTTTAGCTTTAATTTGGCGTTTCTTTCCACCTGATATAGTTATCTTAGGGGAATCCTTTCAACAAAAGACTGGTGTACTGGTCCGCTTAGAAATGGGGACAGGTAATCCACTTCCTTTTGCTACTATTTTTATCACTCTTGCATTTTTGACCTGCCTAGGCTACGAGAGAAAATCCATGTTGGAGAAAATAATATCTTTTTCCGCTTTAATTTTAGGGATATTAATTGTGGGGTTTTGGAACGGCTCCAGGGGACCTTTGTTGCTCGTCGCCCCTCTAACATTTCTTATGTTTTGGTATTTGTTTAAAAACAGTAAATCTGAGAAAACTTGGCACCCGTTAATCTTAGGGTCCATTGTAGTAACTTTATTAGCCATATTTTTTATAGTATTGCAAAATTTTGAACAACATGTGTCAAAACATATGATCAATGGCTTAAAAGAGCTAACCTCTAGTGGAAGCTATGATCGGTCAGTTGAGATTCGTCTAACTCTCTACCAGGCTGGATTTGAGGCATTCTTTGTAAACCCAATTTTCGGCTATGGGATCGGCAACTTGTTAGAGACACAACTCCAATTTTTACCTAAAACTCAAACTGGATTTTCTCATTTACATAATATGTTCTTAAATCACGTGATAGCAGGGGGACTTGTTGGATTAACATTTTTATTTATGTTAGCTACTTCACCATTACTCATTCTTTGGCAAAAACGAGATGTTATTTCTATCAATGGCATTTACCTTTCGTTCTTGATTGTAATAACTATTTTTGGATCCGGTATGAGCAATGTACTTTTCTTTCACGATCTGCTTGCTGGCTTCTTTTCGGTATTAATTTTAATAGCAGCAATTGCATCAAACACACAAGATAATTAGTACGAGTTAGGTTGTTCCGCCGTATTAACTTTGAAAATTTTGATTTTAATTATTTAATCAGTGTAAGATTGACACCGTCAAAAATTACAATACCGAGCTTTGTTAACTATACGAATTGTGAGACTCGAGAAAACTCAATTGTCAACATAGCCATTCCTATTTACATAACACACAAAAAGCGCTCTATATAGTACGTTACAGAAAACGTGCTAGTATAAAAAACCCAAATCATTATATTTGTGGCATGGTGTGAACATGGACAGTTCACACCATTTACCCTTCAATTTTTACCATATAATTCGAGAACCAAAGCACTACAAAAGATAAGTGATAATCGGAGAATATAAATGGGCGGTTACGGTTCAGGGCGGCGGAGCGTCCAACCCAAAGTCGAGGAGTGTAGTTCTATGGAAACTGGATCAGGGGCCAGGACTGTCGTCAGAAAGCCGATTGAACTCTACAACCAAGAGCGCACGGATCCATCACTTGACGGCAAACCACCTGCTGTGATTTGTTGGCAGAGAATTGTAACAAAAAACCGATCAACAGTTGTAAAAAGTAGCTTAAATTACGCAAAATACTATTCAACTAATGTGGACTCACTCAGACGGATGGACAAATTGATTATTTACTAATATCAACTCAAGTTAAAAATCAATCCTTGGGGGAGGAGCTTCCGCCACTTTATTGACAGCAAAAGCATTTATAGTCCTAATAAAGGAAGGGATTCGAAAAAACGATGGAGATCTCATATTTACTTGGGGGCGTCGATTTAGAGCCAGTTTTGAAACTCGTTTACGCTACCTCAATTGCCGTAATAATAGTGGGATTTTACAAACACTCACACAGTGGTATATCTTACTCTGCAAGCTTTTCGTTTACTATAATCGCATGTGGTTTATTATCTTGCGCTATAATTTTAATCGTAGGTGAGAATGTTGCCCGTGCTTTCGCTTTAGTTGGTGCTTTGGCAATTATAAGGTTTAGAACAGTTATAAAGGACCCTAAAGACCTGACCTTTATATTTGCAGTTCTTACGCTGGGTATGGGTATAGGTTCGGGACTTTACTTTTTATCAATATCTGCGGGGTTTATTTTTGTGACTCTTACTGTTTTAATGAAAAACTCTAGAGTGTTCGCTCTAAAGGATTTTGACGGTATCCTGAGAGTAAGCATGAACTCGGTTCCAGGAAACATATAAGTCATTTTGAATTTGAAGTTAATAAAGTTCATGAACTTGTTAACGTTTGGATGAAACCTGAACCGAGTCCTGAGGAGGAGGAGTTCATTGGAATGTTCATTGATCACTATGACGTAGATATTGAGAATCGTGAAGATATAACATAGAAAGAGATTTCAGAATCTGAAAATATGTTCAGTTGGGATCTCTATTGTTTAGAAGTAGAAGGTCGAGACCTTGGATTAGGATGGGATCATTGTATGGAGGTTGGAGACTTCTACTCAATGAAACACTCCAACACTTAAAGACCAATTTACTATTCAACTTTGTATTCAATTTGTTTCTGTTTCTCATAGGTAATCCAAGGGTAAGTCGTTGGATAAGATTCTTTCTTACGAATGGTACGAGTAGTCTTTGTTATTTGTTCAGAGACATCAGAAGTAACAATATGAGAATAAAATCTTTCTAACATATCAATACTACTACCAACATTTTTAGACAGTAAATGGATTGATACGTCTTGAGATAACCTCCTCGTAATATAAAAATGTCTGAGTGAATAAAGTGTTCTATTAATTCCATCTTTTTCTAATGGAATATTACAAAATTTCATCAGACCTATGAAACTGTTTTTCATAGAAGTGAATAGTTTATTGGTTGAGTAGTTTACGAAAATTACTTCATTCAAAGGAGGAGTTGACCCTAAGTGTTTTGTTCTTAAATCGAACAACCTTCTCACATATTCATCACTACCTTTATTGAATACAACCTGTCTTTTACCAGTCTTACCTTTTACCTCTACAACTAAGGGGTCATCAGGTCTCTTCTTTGGTTTAACATCGTCCCATTTAAGGTGTCTTAATTCACCAACTCTGAGACCACTATTTGAAAGAATTAAAAAGTACTGTTGAAAGATATATCGATCTCTCCATTTACCAAGTACCTTACCGTCCTTGACCCATTCTCTCAGTAAACGAGTTATCTTTTTATACTCACCTTCAGTGAATGTAGATCGTCTTCTAAACATATCAACCTGAGGTTTAGGTATGTCTATAATCTTTGTTAGATGTCCTCGTTCAACACAGAAATTGATGAGGTTTAAGATACTCGTTCTTTCTCTAACCAAAGATCCATTGCTAGGTTCTTTCTGTTTGTAGTTATGTTTTCTCCACTCCCAATATTTAGAAAAATCTCGAGTTGAAATTTTATCAATCCTCTTCTTTCCAAAATATTGAATAGAATATTCTTCAACGTTCTTGACTGTGTTTACCCAACTACCACCTTTGGATGTGGTACCAGTTTAATTTTTTCTATGTACCTATTTTCCGTAATAGACGCCTCAAAACCTTTGTATGTCAGAAGCTCTTCGATAAATAATTTTTCGAGGTATTCACCATCAATTGTAATGAGTTCCAAACTATTTAGTTCCTCATATTTTGATACCTCGACGCTTGAAATGGGAAAGAATTGAAGTGTACCTCTATAGGTTTGTGGTGTAATTATCAGGTATGTTACCACTATTATAGATGTGACTGCGGTGATACTGCTGACTATCCATTTTCCATCCCAGATAGCTCAAATTACATCAGAAAGGCTGGTTTCATCATTGTCTTGTTGAGATTGTCCTGGATTCATTATCTGACCTATTTCCTTATAGATACTATCAGTTTATTTGTTCTACTAGTTAATTTGGATTAACGATAGGGTATTGATTTCCGTTGGATCATTGGAAAAAACCTAAAGTAATCTAAAAAATAAAATTGGGTTAACAATATTAGTAATATATGAAAAAAACTATTTTGTGAGATACGAACTAATTTGGCATGCATAGTTTACCCATAATGGGATTTTATTTATCATGCTATAACTTAATAATTTAAGTAACACATTTTTACTATGTTAAAAAATTTAAAATCACGTATGTTTATGTATTGCACCACCTCATAGCAATATTAATAGCTAAGATATTTTACGCCAGGTCTTAGATAAGTCATAAACTACAAAAACAATTCTCATAAAGCATATTAGAACAAGAACTACTTCAACATCGAATGAAATAATTTCCATTTCAAAAAGTAGATATATAATCACTAATAACGACAACTGAGTGAATTGACTCCACATTCTGTATACATAATTATCTCTAATTATTGCAACGTCCTCAACAGTGTAAAAAATGAAATTGAACATTTCCATAACAGCGATTACTTTCACAAAAACAATGGCACCTTTCCATTGATCACCTAAGACTAATGGGACAAACCAATGAGCTAAAGTGATTATCAATCCATAGCCAATCACAATCAGGGGAGAGAATAAATAAATAACCCTCCTTGGAAAAATAATATTTTTATTATCAATTTTATATATTTGACTATATCTATGACGCACAACTTGCCCTACAGACTGACTGAAAATACTAGTGGGTGCACTAATAATTCGTTCTGCTATAGCTAAAGATCCCACACTAGATATTCCACCCACCACAAATATAATTAATGTAGACATCCGCGCACTCAATGTTGAGAAAAGCTGTGTTAACAACAACACAGGTATTTTTTTTAATTGACTAATCAAAATGAAAAATGAAAATTTAAAAATATTTATATTTGTCATTCGAATAATGTCAGTATAACATAAAAAGATTATAAAAGATAACAAATGTCCTAGTATTTGACCTAATATAAGTCCAACGAATAAGGAATTCCCTCCAATAAAAGTAGCATACCCAAGTGCAACGGAAATAACTCCTACGGAATTTAGTACAGCTGCAATACCATGGCATGAAAAATGGCCTAAATATGTTGCGTAACACCTTAACGTTTGCGCGCCACCAATAAAAAAAACAGTCACCCCAATAAGTACCGATAGATGCGTTGAACTTAACGATAAATCAAGAAGAAGCGCAGCAGAGAGAATTTCTGAAATCAAGAAAATGACAAAACTGAATATTAATATAATTGTTAGTAAACCTAGTGTTAACGCGGCAGCTTTTGTTTTTGTCTCCATTGTAATAATTAAAGCTTCTAGTTTTCCTGTGGAAAAACTAACTAAAATCCAGGCTATTGCACTAAATACTGCAAAAATACCGAACTCTTGGGGATTGTAATGTCGCGTTATAAATGGAAGCGAAACTAACAAAATCAGTTGAGCTATGAATTGGCCGCTTGCAATCCGCGATATATTATAAAGCATAGGCATAATAGTTGACTGACATATTGTAATCCACTCAAAATTGACTTTAGATAAAAATAGAAATTTTCTCCGTTATAGAAAGTTTTACTTTGCTTCCAATCACTCTATATGGCCTAACATTATTATAAACACATTAACCAATATGTGCCTACTAATCGTGTATACTTGTTGCCCTCGAACAGATTTAGTTCAAACAAATCCTCAATCACTACTCTATTAAATCACTCATTATAGAAAAATTTGTGTAAATTCTCCCTAATGAATATATAGCAATACAATCTACCCTTACGCGCCTTACATAAGAGAATCTATCGCTATATACTACTGCCAAATTTACTTACCGACTGCGCTTTGAAAAAAATATCAGTATAAAAAATTACTAACATACTTATTTTAGCAGTATTAAGTTAAAACTCAATACTAGCCTGAGAAAAATACAGACAGACCACACTCCTCACGATATGTTAAATATAATGTTGCAGTTACTGGTTGAATACAACGTTCAAAACTTATTTGGCATCATGATATGACTTATACCAAAAAATCTCTTTTTATTCTGGCGAAAATCCCTTTCCAAAAATTAACTTTACACATAAAGTTAAAAAATTTAAAAAAAAGAAATTTAAAAACAATCTTATTTCTCCAACAAAATATATTTCTAATTTTCTGCCCAATGAACCATTTATACCAATAGTCGCACCTTAACAAAACAATCAAATCATCATTTCTTGACAACCCATTTTTTACCATGAAATTCAGCAAGCAAATTCGGTTAGCTAAATTATAAACATTGTTATCGTTTAAATTATGCAGCCTAGAATACATCAAAACATCTGGTACCCAGAAAATTTCGCCATAGTCTAATAGCGTACTTAAGAGCGTAACATCTCCATGTTTTCCACAAGGAAGTTCGTTAATTGAAACCTCCTTTAAAAATTTTGTGTTATACATATAGCTCGGGAAAGGTGCTTTACCACCGTTGCCAAAAAGATATTGTGATAGAAAATCACGCCGCTTATTAAATGATTTTACAACCCGAAAACTGTGCATTTTATCAGCACATTTTTTAATATTTTTTCTGAATATAAATGCATTACAGCCAACAGCTGACACTATTTCGTTGGTATTCTCAAGGAATGCACACATTGTCTTAATATAATCAGGGTGCAATACATCATCATCATGGAATAGGACAGTATATTCGCTAGTTAACTCGGAAACAACTAATTGAAAGTGATCCCTTGAAGACAGTGTCGGAGTTCTTGTTATAACTTTAAAACTATCAATTTCATAATTTTTTTCAATCATTTTTGCAACATTTTCGTTTTCTGAGTTATCAGAAACAATTAATTCAAACTCAACTAAGGGTTCATTTTGGGCCAAGACAGAATCGATAGCCTGCTTCAGAAACTCTGATCTATCTCTTGATAAAATTACAAATTGAAGTTTCATAAAGTCTTATTTCTTTTTATAATTAAATCTACCACTTATAGATAAAGCCGAATATGATACCATAATATATACTAAATTTAGGAAACATAATAATGAAATCATTTTTCAAAGTTTATTCTTTCTTTTTCAAAAACCAATGGCCTATTTAATACTTGAGTATAAATTGCTCCTATATACTCTCCAATTAACCCCAAAAACAATAATATGATAGACAACATAAAAGATATTAATATTACTAAGGGAGCTATTCCAATAATCATTTCATTCCAATACATCACTTTTAACCCTAAATAAATAACACCAATCAAAAAACTGAGCACAGCAGAAAGTGCACCTATCAAAATTGCCAAACGAAGCGGAACCTTTGAGTTGCTAATAATACCAAGGACTCCCATATCATATAAGCTATAAAAATTATTTTTAGTTACCCCTCTAGACCGATTAGGTTGATGGTATGGTAATTTATATATTTTGTACCCTACTTCGGCTAACAGACCTCTAAAAAAAGGATATGGATCATTTATTTGACGTAAAGCGGAGATGACCTTTTTATCAAATAATCCAAAACCAGTAAAATTCTGTACCACACGTACTTCTGCCAGTTTTTGTAAGACCTTATAGTATGCAATTCTCACCAAAGGCATTAGCCCTGTTTCGTCTGTAGTGATCTTAACAGCCATCACAATATCATTACCATCTTCCCATTTTTCAAGAAAGTCAGTTATCATTTCAGGGGGGTCTTGTAGGTCGGCAACGAGAGAAATCACAGCATCCCCTTCCGCCTGAAGCAATGCATAAGTTGGTGAACGAATATGTCCAAAATTTCTAGAGTTTACAATGATTTTAATTTTTGCATCAGAATTGGCTTCAGCTTTTAGCAAGTCAACGGTCTTGTCCTCTGAGGCGTTATCTATAAAAATATGCTCATAGTCGTACCTAGACGAATGTAATTTCATAACCTTTCTAACACGGTTGATAAGTTCAATAACGGTTTCTTCTTCATTGTAACAGGCGGTTACAATACTAATCTTTTTCACACTAATCCCCTTAATTAAAAACAAATTTACTATTAAGAATAAATGATACTGTGGATATGGGTGCCAGTAGTATAGCACCTGCTATATACATATTTTCTACACCGGCATAAGAAAAAATCCATAGTCCAGAGATGTTTAACAAATAAACAATTATATAAACACTAATAAATCTATAAATTTTTTCATTATTGTGGCTGTTAAATACCAGCCTACCAATACTCTTAAAGTTAAAACATACACCTAATATAGTGGAAAAAATAACTGCAATTGAGTAATGTAGCCCAAGATAAATAAATAACGAAAACAAGCCATAACCTACTATAGTATTTAGAATACCAACTAAAATAAAACGAATAAAATTATTATTTAAAGTAATATTTTTAAACATTAATATTCTTCTTTAATAAAAAATTAATAGAAATATAAATATAGAGTGTTAAAAATAAAAGTGGTCTGATTATCATCCCAAATGTGATATTTCGATCAATACTAACTTGATCACCAGATACGTAAGACTCAGTTACAATTGAATTTAGATACATTAAACTGGGTTCCATTGGGAGTAATAACAATAAAAACACATAAAATGAAATGCGGTTAAAAATAATTTCTGTCACAAACGGGAAAAGCAAAATAAATGCATATCCACCAGTATTTTTAATTGTGACGATTATGAGCATCAGTAGAAGCGCTGTAACAGTGTTGCGTTGTCTATTTTTAAAGTATTTTGCTGATAAGAAATACTTTATAGACACAAGTCCAAACAATAAAAATGAAATGAATAACATCAACCAATTTGCTAAAACCGTAATAAATTCATACTGAGGGTATTGGTATCCAACACCAAACAAACCGTTTTGGTAAGAATAAGTAAAATAAAGCCACTCATAATAATACCTAGGCTTGGACGAAAACTCATTAATATTTTGTAAGAATAACAACCAATTGCTATCTCCCAATACAATCCCAGAAATGAAATTAATTAATATAATAAAAAATAAACTAACCACTAGTTTAGAAAAATCTAAATTCAAAATAGGGATAAATAATAGGGCGATCAAATATATTTTTAGTGACACTGCCAGCGCAAAGAACAGACTAAAAATGAAAATTTTTCTATAATTCATTATGCTAATCAGCAGGAAGGCTAATGCATATAGCAACAAATTACCTCTTTCAATCAAAAACAAAAAAGGTGCTGACATTAGCAAAATATACACCCACAGTGACTTGTTATCACTTCTTATCGATTTTGACTGAAAATATACAATCGAACATATGGCTATCAAAAAAAATACACCTATCGAAATGGTACTAATGTCTCTGAGAAACAATGCATCCCCGGGTAAATAGCTAGTAAAAAACATCACTAAAACAAACGAAAACGGTGTGTAAACTGACTTCCATTCAGTATACCTGCCAGAATTATAAGCCCAGTATTGAAGATTATGAAAATCCATGAAAGTATCATTTTTATCATAAAAAAACGGCGCTGGCAAAAACCCGTTATACATAGTATTATATAAATAATAGATCACACTAAGTGTTATAGCACTAAACGCTAACAGCCTATCTAACCGGGTTAGCTTATACATAAATTT
>Ga0209425_10004339_pt1 | contig 14473 bp, 14 predicted proteins | sample COG_05_FD_184749 | JGI IMG/M metagenome (GOLD analysis project Ga0209425, IMG submission 184749) | Pelagic Microbial community sample from North Sea - COGITO 998_met_05 (SPAdes) (version 2) | ecosystem: Environmental > Aquatic > Marine > Neritic zone/Coastal water | place: Helgoland, sampling... | reverse complement strand
TAAAACAATTAATTTCTTGAATGCAAGTTGGAGATGTTACATTTATCTCGGTAATATAGTTACCGATGACATCTATTCCCACAAAAATTAGACCTCGCTCTTCTAAAGTAGGGCCAATAGCATCGCAAATCTCCAGATCCCTCTTGGTAAGAGAGCTCTTTTTAGCGGTCCCACCGACATGAAGATTTGAGCGTGACTCGCCATCTGCGGGAACGCGGTTTACCGCACCCACTGGTTTTCCATCAATTAATATTATTCTTTTATCACCATTTCTTACTGCTGACTCGTACCTCTGCAAAATGTATGGCTCCCGATAGAAGGCCTCAAACATTTCTAACAGTGAATTAAAATTTTCATCATTAGGTTTAATACGAAAAATTCCAGAGCCACCATTTCCGTATAAAGGTTTAATTATTAAGTCTTTATATTCTGTACGAAAATGGACTGCTTCCTGCCGGTTACGTGTTATTAAAGTTGGTGGCATTAAATCTGGAAATTCTGTAACAAAAATTTTTTCCGGAGCATTCCGGACTTCTGCTGGGTTATTTATCACCACGGTCTTTGGGTGTATTTTTTCTAGTAGATGTGTTGCTGTAATGTATGTCATATCGAATGGTGGGTCCTGACGCATCAGAATTACATCAAAATTAGCGAGCGTTATTATTTCTGGGTCTTTCAAAGTAAAATGATTGTTTTCTTGGTAACGAACATTTAGCTCGTTTGCTAATGCTGTAACTTTCCCGTTTTTAAAAGTTAAATTTTTTGCTAAATAGTGATAATTCTTGTACCCCCGAGCTTCAGCTTCAAGCGCCATTACAAATGTGCTATCTGATTTTATATCAATATGTTCTATTGAGTCCATTTGTATCGCTATGGAAAGGGTCATAAGTAACAGCCTTTTTTTTCGTTATAGATAAACACATATTTTTTATAAGGCCATAATAAATGAAACATATAAAAAATTTAAATTATGTCGGGACTCATTTTATTTTATTCTAACATGACTAATGACGCGGTTGACGAATTTAATCTGAGACGCATATTGTTTGACTATGTTATGTTCAGTTTTATCTTGAGCAATGCCAATTAGATAAACTGTTCCATTTACCGTCTCGATGGAATAGTTTATTGAGTAAACATTCATATCAAAAGTTAGTTTTGAGCGCATCTGAGCGGTGATCCAAGAATCCTTTGAAAAGTCAATTATGCTCGTGGAGTTGTGTGTTTGTATTTCGTTTATTACGTCTTTAACACCAGCTATTGTCCAAGATAATTTAACAGCCTTATCTGTTATACTATTATTTTTACTCGCCCCTGTAAGGAGGACACGACCTTCGTAAACTTCAACACCTATTGTCGCTGGCAGAAGCAACTCTTCTGAAATAAAACTCTCCAATATCATAGCTTCAATTTTTAAATCGTTTGCCCGGCCCTTTATTCCACGTTCTTGGAATGCCGTCACTCCCATAGTCGCCCCTGCTCCTACGATAGCTGTGCACCCTATCAACTGAGGAATTAAGAGCCCTAATAAACCTGTAAAAATGATCGCTTTTTTCATCGTTAATCAACCGAAGTAAATTACTACTAATTATTTAAATACTCTTATTTTACTAACGATATCCTAATTTTTGAGTTATTTGCTGTTGATAATTAATTTTTAGGTTTTGATAACGCCAGAGCTCTTGCGTAAACCAACTTCTTTGTTATCCCAGTCTCATCTGAAACTTCTATGGATGTGTCTCTTAGGGATTTGCTTTTAAGACGGGTAATAATTATTTGATCCAAATTATCATCAACGGCAGCAATTTTTTCCTCCATGCCGCCTACTATTAAGACAAGTTCACCTTTTGGGGGAGGAATACTCTTATAATAAAGAAAAAGATCATTTAGTTGCCCACGACGCACCTGCTCATGCCTCTTTGTAAGTTCTCGAGTAATTGCCGCCGGCCGATTCCCTAGTTGTTTTATCATGGTTTGAAGAGTGCCAACTAATCTCTTTGGGGATTCATAAAATATTAAAGTTGTTGGGATGTTGACTAGCCCAGCTAATTCATTTGATTTTTTTTCTCTTTTTGAGCTCAGAAACCCAAAAAAAAGAAAACGGTTCGTTGGGATGCCCGAGAGAACTAAACCAGTAATAGCTGCACTAGCCCCAGGAATCGCAGAAATGTAATAGTTGTTTTTTATACATAGTTTAATCAACTTATAGCCGGGGTCAGAAATTGTAGGTGTGCCAGCATCTGATACAATTGCAACCGCTTTATCTTCAGAAATAGCTGATAATATTTTGTCTTTAACTCTCTTAGTACTGTGTTCATGATAAGCTTTCATAGGAGTCTTAATATTATATCGAAAAAGAAGTTTGCCAGTGACCCGTGTATCTTCACACGCAATAAAAAAAACATTTTCGAGAATCTCAATTGCTCTCGCACTTAGATCTTTCAAGTTACCAATTGGTGTAGACACAATATAGAGTCCACCCCTTAATTCGATTGTCATTGTATCTGCATCCTGTTTACTTATCAGAAGGTGTTCGCTAACTTAAATATATGAAATACTTTATAAATCACACTCCTAAGATCTTATCGATAAAATTTAATTTAATCATTACCTTTTTGTTTATATTATGGGTTTCTCCCTCTGGCGTCGAAGCATCTGACTTTAAAGCTATTTCCCGACAAAATGTCGCTCAAATAATTATTACATCAGAAAAAAACAATAAATATATTGGCGAGAACGAAAACCCAACAATTGTTTACCACAATACTATAATTTCCTCTAAGAATGTTGAAGTGCCGCGGGTGGCTATACTATTGCCACTATCTGGTAAATATAAGAAATTGGGGCAATCCATGTTAAATGCAGCACAATTAGCACTGTTTCACTTTGCCGGTAAAAATTTTGAGTTGTTGCCGCTAGACACCAAAGGGACAATTAACGGTGCCAGAGTTGCTGGGGCGACCGCCATTAGAGAAGGAGCAGAATTAATATTGGGTCCCGTTTTTAATACCGCGGTTAAGGCGATCGAGTCAATAACAAGTCAGAGTGGGATAACAGTTCTAGCTTTTTCAAGTGATTACACTGTCGCCGGAAATAATATTTTTACCATGGGATTTTTACCGAGTGAACAGGTGCGAAGGATTGTTAAGTTTTCCATAGAAAGGGGGATACGCAGATTTGCTTTAATCGCCCCTAATAATAATTATGGTCAGGTTGTATATAACGCGCTCAGGTCGACAGTTAATTTGTACGGAGCTACGTTAACGTCTGAAGTGTTATATGATACTAATACCAAAAACTTTAGCCCAATTATTAGAGGTTTGGCTAATTTCGATATGCGACAGAGGATGCTAACTCAAGAAAAGTCTCAGCTTTTAAATCAAAACAACAATGCGGCTAAGAAAGCATTGTTAGCGCTTAATGGTGTTCAAACCATCGGAGAGTTGCCATTTGATGCCCTATTAATCGCCGATGGTGGTGAGAGGTTGCGTTCTATTGCCGCACTTCTCCCGCACTATGATCTAGACCCCAAAAAAGTAAAAATGTTAGGTACAGGGCAGTGGGATACAGGTGGATTAGGTTCAGAACCAGCATTATTAGGCGGTTGGTTCTCCTCTCCATCTAGTAAAGGTCGGCAAGAGTTCGTTATAAGGTATGAGAATATCTATGGTGAGACACCTCATCGGTTAGCCACCTTAGCCTATGATGCTACAGCTTTAGCAGCTGTTTTCGCTCAAAGTAATAAGGACGATCGACAGATTAATTCCCTCGCAAAGACCCAGTTCTTTCGAGATATGAACATTACTTCTCCAAGAGGTTTTTTAGGATTGGATGGAATCTTTAGATTTTCAAAGAAAGGTTATGTAGAGAGAGGCTTATCAGTATTTGAGATCAAAATGCGGGGGATCAAACTTATCAGCCCAGCCCCCCAAAATTTTTTTTCTCAGGATAAGGGGTAAGCTCAGGTCAATAAAAATTTAAGAACAGAATTTAGTGTCTCTCGCCCTTTGGTGGTTACTCTCAAATTATTACTACTATAAATAATGAAGTTTTCTTTTATTAATATATCCAATTTTTTATGATTTAAAAAATCTGATAGTTGTGTGTTGGTTAGGTTATAAAATGATGAGGACGATATACCTTTAGTAAGCCTTAAACCCATTAACAAAATTTCTTCGAATCTCTCAGAGGGTTTCAATGATAGCCTATCTTGCTCGCCATTTTGTTTCTTTAAGGCAGCGTTTAGCCATTTATTAGGATTCTTATAACTTTGAATAGACTGGGTAATATGATTTTGCGTTAATCGGCCATGAGCACCGGGACCAATACCTAAATAATCTAAACCATTCCAATATATTAAATTATGGCGGCATTTGAACTTTGGCTTAGAATAATTAGATATTTCATATGAGTCATATCCAGCCTGTTCCATTATTTTATTAGTAACTTGATACAACTTCGACCCTAAGTTTTCGTTCGCTGGCTTAACTCTATTTTTGTAAAATTCTGTTCCCGGTTCTATCGTTAGTTGATACATCGCCACATGATTTCGAGCAAATTTAAGTGCCCGGTCTAGTTCCTGCTCCCATTCAACACATGTTTGATCAGGCAAAGCATAAATTAGATCAAAGGTATAATTATCGAAGACTTTTGATGCAGCGATAACCGCCTTTTCTGATTCTTCTACGGTATGGTTTCGACCCAGAAACCGAAGGTTCTTTTCCTCGAAACTTTGCACGCCAATTGACAGCCTATTTATTCCTCCAGAACGGAAGTCCATAAACTTGGAGGTCTCTGATGAAGATGGGTTTGCTTCTGCTGTGATTTCTATGTTTGAATCACAACGCCATAATTTTTTTATTTGATTAATTATACTTTCAATAATGCAAGGGTCCATGAGGGATGGGGTGCCGCCCCCAAAGAATATACTTACTATATTTTTATCCGCAGTTTCAGAGTAATACCGCTTCAGTTCTGATAGGTATGCCCCCAACCATAAATCATGGTCGACATTAGCTTGTACATGACTATTGAAGTCGCAATAAGGACATTTTGTTGAACAGAATGGCCAATGGATATATATGCCTAATTCTTGACTAATGTTGCCACCAATTTTTATTAAAACATGCGGTCAATAATTGTTTAAAGGCATCGGCACGATGACTATTTTGGTGTTTTTCCTCTGGTTCGATCTCTCCGTACGTCAAACTCTGGCCGTTTGGAATAAAAATCGGATCATAGCCAAACCCCATGTTACCTTTTGATGGAAAGGTTAGTTTCCCGTGGACATAACCTTCGACAGTTTCCATATATCCGTCGGGCCAGCACATGGTTAATGCACAAACAAAATGTGCATTCTGACCAGATGGTATTTCACCCAATGTCACTATTTTATTTTTGATCTTTTCAATTGCTAAATTAAAATTTTTATTACCAGACTTTGTATGGGCCCAGCGAGCTGAGTGTATGCCCGGTTCGCCATTTATCAACGGAACAACCAAACCGGAATCATCTGATATAGAGGGATACCCTGCCAATAATGCTGATGATCTTGCTTTTATTTCAGCATTTTCTTTAAATGAAAGCCCGTCTTCGACTGGTTCTGGAAAACCCAATTGACTAGCAGAGGTGATGTGGTAACCAGAATTAGCAAACAGTTCCTCGAACTCAAGTATTTTTCCAGAGTTGTGACTAGCAATAACTATGCTTTGGCCATTAAACTTTCGCGTCATTCTATACCAAGCGCACTTTTTTGTAGGGCAACTAATTCAGAAACCCCTTTTTTTGCGAGCTGTATCATCTCAAAAAAACGAGTTTCTGAGAATGCTCTATCCTCAGCTGTTACTTGGATTTCTATTATTTCCCCTTTCTCTGATAAAACAAAATTACTATCTGCAAGAGCTACACTATCTTCACTGTAATCTAAATCTAGAATTGAGGTATCTTTATAAATTCCGCATGACACAGCGGCCATGTTACCGACTAATGGTATTTCTGTTATTAAATCTTTTTTTATTAGGTTCTGGCAGGCCAGATGCAAGGCAACAAATCCACCGGTAATAGATGCAGTTCTCGTTCCCCCATCCGCTTGTATCACATCGCAGTCCACTCTGATTTGAATTTCTCCCAAAGCTTTTAAATCAGTGATTGCACGCAATGACCTTCCAATAAGCCGCTGGATTTCATGGGTCCGCCCCCCTTGACCGCCTCGGGCTGCCTCTCTATTTGTTCGTGAGCCGGTTGACCTCGGTAGCATTCCATACTCGGCTGTGATCCACCCTTGACCCTTGTCTCTTAACCAAGGTGGAATACGCTCCTCAACTGTTGCTGTGCAAATTACGTGCGTATCACCAAATTTGACTAAGCAAGATCCTTCAGCGTATTTGTTGAAATTTGGTTCAATTATTACGTTTCTTAATTGATTGTACTTTCTTCCTGATGGCCGCATATAAACTCTTCCAAACTAATTAAGTGTATATTTTTAATTAAAGAAAAAACTTTTTATTAGGATATTTGCTTCTATTGAGCAAACCTACCTTTTAATTTTTATATTATAGCCGTTGACGTAATCAACATGCAAACCTACATTCTGCCCACTAACAGATAAAGATATGAAAAAAATGTACAATAAGCAACCAGCTGGATCTCAATTAAATGATCGCTCGCGTGAGATTTTTATGAAGATTGTCGAATCATATGTTGAGACAGGTGACCCGGTAGGCTCTGGGGTCTTGTCAAAACAACTATCAACTAGTTTGTCACCAGCTACTATTAGAAACGTAATGGCAGACTTGGAGGGTTTTGGGTTTCTTTATGCACCTCATACGTCATCTGGGAGGATACCAACAGATTCTGGACTCAAGTTATTTGTTGACGGCCTATTGGAAATAGGAAACTTATCTTCTGAAGAACGCAAGAATCTAGAATTAAGGTTGGCGGGTTCTGGGAAAAGTGTTGAAGAAATGTTAGAGGAGGCTGGATCGACACTTTCTGGATTGTCAAATTGCGCAGGTTTAGTGATGGTTCCAACTACGCAATCGCCTCTGAAACACATTGAATTTATTCACTTGAGCCCAGGTAGAGCTTTGGTCGTTCTGGTTACGTCGGAAGGGGCAGTTGAAAACAGGATAATCGAAGTCCCCAAAGATCTCCCAGCTTACGTTTTTAATGAAGTGTCAAATTATTTAAATAAAAGATTAGTGGGCCACACAATTTCTGAAGTAATTGGATCATTACAATCCGAAATAGAGGAGAGTAAAATTCAATTGGACACATTAGCATCTAGAATTGTTGAAGCTGGGTTGGCGACATGGTCCAAGAATAAAAACCAAAACAATTCGCCGGGAACTTTGATTATAAGAGGACAAGCAAACTTACTTGATGACGTTAATGTGATTTCTGATTTAGAAGATATAAAAAATTTATTTTCATTTCTAGAAACAAATGAAACTATGTTTAAAATTTTAGAATTAGCGGATCAGGCTGAAGGCGTTCAAATTTTTATTGGGGCAGATAATGATTTGTTCAATTTGTCCGGATGTTCTTTTATCGTTGCTCCATATCACTCAAAATCAAATAAACTCGTTGGCGCAATAGGTATAATTGGACCAATTAGAATGAACTACGCTCGGATTATTCCTATGGTTGATTATTCTGCTAAATTAATTGGCAAAATTATGAGCTGAGCTTCCTAGAGTTAGAAAAGATAAAAAAATCTAATAAGTGTTAAACATCAAGCGAAAGATAGTAAAAAATGGATAGTTCAACAGAAAATGATAAAGAATTAAATGAGAATGATGAAACTAACTCAGAAGATTCTGGAAAAGAGGAACCTTCGTCTGCACCAAATTCCACAGATGAGAATCTGACGGAAACAAATAGTGATGTGATACAGAGCGAAGAATCAGAGAAAGAACCGACGATTGAAGAACTCAAATTAGAAATTGATTCTCTAAAGGACCAGTTGTTGAGATCCTTGGCAGAGGGCGAAAATGTAAGAAGAAGAACTGATCGCGAGAAAAAAGATACATCAAAATACGCGATAACAAATTTTGCCAGAGAAATCATCTCGGTTGCGGATAATTTAAATCGAGCTTTAACCAGTGTTAGCGAAGAAAAAATGGGCCAAAATGAAGATTTAAAAAACCTATTTATTGGAATTCAAATGACCCACTCACAATTTTTAAGTTCTTTAGAACAATTTAATATATCAGTTTTAACAACAGTAGGTCAAAAGTTTGACCATAACATTCATCAAGCGATGTATGAAATTGAAGACACTAACAGTCCAGCTGGTTTGGTTTTAGAAGAGGTGCAAAAGGGTTATATGCTGCATGATAGGCTCCTACGACCAGCGATGGTGGGTGTTTCTAAAGGGGGGGCTAAATCTGATAGTGTACAAAACCATGACAGTGCTGTTGAAACCCCCAAAGAGACAGTTGCCAACACGAGTTCGTCTGCATACGAAAAGCAAGCGGAAGCTCTAGACGCCTCGGTGGATGAAAAAAATAAAAAACTGGATGAAGAACTGTAAATAGAAAAATTATTATAAAAAAAAGAGAGAACGGTTGCAGCGCTCAGAGACACGACCTATATAACCGATAATTTTAGAAACTAAATGTATAGGCAAAAAAAATCTCATACGAGCAAGAACACTATTATTACTGGTATATTCCCCCACAAGAAACATAAACTAACGGTTTTTTACATTAATGAGAGGATGATTTAAAAATGAGTAAAGTAATTGGAATTGATCTTGGCACGACAAATTCGTGCGTTGCTCTCATGGATGGCTCTGATCCAAAGGTTATTGAGAACTCCGAAGGAACTCGTACGACCCCGTCTATGGTGGCGTTTGCTGATGGAGGAGAGCGTTTGGTGGGACAACCAGCTAAACGTCAAGGTGTGACTAATCCTGAAAACACGTTATTTGCGATAAAAAGAATGATTGGACGAAGGTTTGATGACCCACTTACCAAAAAAGATAAGGAATTGGTTCCTTATCACATTGTGGCCGGTGATAATGGTGATGCTTGGGTTGAGGCTGAAGGTGAGAAATATAGTCCAAGCCAAATTAGTGCATTCATATTGCAAAAAATGAAAGAGACCGCAGAAAGCTTTTTAGGTGAAGATGTCTCACAAGCGGTTATCACAGTTCCAGCTTACTTTAACGATTCTCAGCGCCAGGCAACTAAGGATGCAGGTAAGATAGCGGGATTGGAGGTTCTGAGGATAATCAATGAGCCTACAGCTGCAGCACTTGCTTACGGTTTGGATAAAAATGAGAGTGGAACGATAGTAGTTTATGATCTTGGGGGCGGAACCTTTGATGTTTCTGTTCTTGAAGTTGGAGATGGCGTCTTTGAAGTTAAATCAACAAACGGCGACACCTTTCTGGGGGGAGAAGATTTTGATCAATGTATTATTGATTATCTGGGAGATGAATTTAAAAAAGAACAAGGAGTTGATCTTAGGGAAGATAGATTAGCTTTACAGCGCTTAAAAGAAGGGGCTGAGAAAGCAAAAGTAGAATTATCGAGTTCGATGCAAACCGAAATTAACCTTCCTTTTATAACGGCAGACCAAAGTGGTCCCAAACATCTAAATATAAAGCTTACTCGGGCCAAACTAGAGGCCTTGGTAGACAAACTAATAGACCGGACCATTGCCCCCTGCTCCGCCGCGTTGAAAGATGCTGGAATTACAGCAGGGGAGATTGATGAGGTTATACTAGTAGGCGGCATGACACGAATGCCAAGGGTGCAAGCAGTGGTTCAGGAGTTTTTTGGAAAAGAACCAAATAAAGGAGTTAATCCAGACGAGGTAGTTGCTTTAGGTGCAGCGATACAGGGAGGTGTTTTACAAGGTGATGTCAAAGATGTCTTGTTGTTGGATGTAACGCCCCTATCGCTTGGGATAGAGACATTAGGGGGCGTTTTTACCAGGCTGATTGATAGAAACACCACGATACCGACGAGAAAAAGCCAGGTTTTTTCTACCGCTGAGGATAATCAAAATGCAGTGACAATTAGAGTTTTTCAGGGTGAAAGAGAAATGGCAGCCGATAATAAATTGTTGGGGCAGTTTGACTTGGTTGGTATTCCTCCAAGTGCCCGCGGAATGCCTCAAATTGAAGTAACATTTGATATTGACGCAAATGGAATTGTGAATGTTTCGGCTAAGGATAAGGCAACAGGAAAAGAACAACAAATAAAAATCCAAGCCTCTGGAGGATTATCAGACTCTGATATTGAGCAGATGGTTCAAGATGCGGAGGCGAATTCCGAAGATGATAAGAAACGTAAAGATATGGTAGAGGTTCGAAATCAAGCAGATTCGCTACTACATTCGACAGAAAAAAACCTTAAAGAATATGGGGATAAGTTGTCTGAAGAAGAAAAGGGCGCTGTTGAGAGTGGATTGAGTGACTTGAAAGACATTTTATCAGCAGAGACATCAACAGTAGACGAAATTAAAGAGAAGTCTGACACCTTAATGCAAGTTGCGATGAAGTTAGGCGAAGCAATGTATAAAGATAACCAGGATGAAGCTGAGATTGATCCAAGTCAGGGTTCAGAGACGGAAGAATCAAATGCCTCAGAAACAATAGTAGATGCGGAATTTGAGGAAGTAGATGAGGAAAAACAAGAAGAAGATAAAAAGAAGAGCTAGGCGTTAAACTTTTTAACAACATTAGATCTGAATTGGTTGTCTTCATACTTATTATGAGAATGACCTCAGATCTCTAAACTAAGGCCCTCTAATGGCGAAAGAAGATTATTATAAAACTCTTGGAATAGATAAAAGCTCGTCTCAGGATGACATAAAAAAAGCCTATCGTAAAATGGCAATGAAATATCACCCGGATAGAAACGCCGATAATCCAGAAGCGGAGAAAAGATTCAAAGAGGTCAATGAAGCAAATGATGTCCTGTTTGATGAAGAAAAACGGGCAGCCTATGATAGATTTGGACACGCCGCATTTGAGCAAGGTGGTGCCGCTGGACAGGGATCCGGTTTTGGTGGAGCAGGTTTCTCTGATATTTTTGAGGATATGTTTGGTGATTTTATGGGTGGCGGCGGCCGCGGCGGAAGCCAGGGCTCTGGGCGGGGATCAGATTTACGATACAACATGGAAGTGTCTCTGTCAGAAGCCTTCAATGGAAATAAAAGTAATATAAGAGTGCCGACATCAGTTTCATGCGGAGATTGTAAGGGAATTGGAACTCGCAATGGAGCTCCTCCAGACACATGCCCATCTTGTAATGGACACGGTAAAGTTAGAGCTCAGCAAGGCTTTTTCACGATTGAGCGAGCATGTGGCACTTGTCAAGGTGCGGGAAAGTTTATAAAGGACCCTTGTGGTAAGTGTAACGGCGCAGGTAGAGTCCATCAGGAGAAGGTGTTATCCGTCTCAATCCCCGCGGGAGTTGAAGATGGGACGCGTATTAGGTTGTCGGGAGAGGGTGAGGCCGGCTTAAATAGTGCTCCCTCGGGAGATCTATATATATTTATCACAGTTTCCTCACACCATATTTTTCAAAGAGATGGCGCCAATATCTATTGTGCAGTTCCGATCCCTCTCACGACGGCAGCACTGGGAGGTCACATAGAGGTGCCGACTGTTGACGGTGGAAGAGCTAAGATTACAATTCCCACTGGCACCCAGTCAGGCCATCAATTTCGTTTAAAAGGAAAAGGGATGTCGGTTCTTAGATCGAAAGAACGAGGAGATATGTTCGTTCAAGCATCCGTTGAAACTCCGGTTAATCTTACAAAAAAACAAAAAGCTTTGTTAAAAGAGTTTGAAACCGAGGGTGGGGGAGAACAAAATAATCCGGAAACAGATGGTTTCTTTACAAAGGTAAAGGAATTGTGGAAAGATCTAAAAGATTAATTACTTCCACGAGGTTGTATAATGAGAATAGGTGTTGTTGGTTGTGCTGGTCGCATGGGAAGGGAATTGTTGTGTGAAGTCCAAAGATCAGAAAAGTGCGAACTATCGGCTGCAGTGGACGTTAAAGAGAGCCATTCAATAGGGCAGGATGCCAACAAATTTGTCGGCTTGCCTCAATGTGGAGTTATCATATCGGATAATGTTGAGGAGGCTTTTAAAGCTTCCGATGCAATTATTGATTTTACTAGTCCAAACGTAACACAACATCACCTTGAATTGTCGCAAGAAAATGGTACAAACCTCGTGCTTGGAACTACAGGGCATACCGAGAAGGGTCTTGCTGATATTGAGATCGCAGCTAAAAAGGTAACTATCGTTAAAGCAATGAACTTCTCGATTGGTGTAAATCTATTGTTTGGGTTGGCTAAACAAGTATCCGAAATTCTTAATGAAGATTATGACATTGAGATAATGGAGATGCATCACAGGAATAAGGTTGATGTTCCCTCCGGAACCGCGATTGCTTTGGGCGAAGCTGCGGCTAAGGGAAGGGGAAAGGCACTTGAAGAAATAGCAGATAGGGGTCGAAATGGAATTACAGGTGCACGTAAGCGAGGTAATATTGGATTTAGCTCTCTTCGTGGTGGAGAAGTAATAGGTGATCACTCAGTAATTTATGCAAGTGACTCGGAAATAATAGAATTAGTTCATAAGGCCGGAGACAGAGGTATATTTTCTAAAGGCGCAGTTCATGCATCTCTTTGGACTGAAGGACAGAAACCTGGTTTATATAACATGCTGGATGTTCTTGGTTTGATTTAGCATAATACTGAAGACATGAAAAAAGAAAACGTTTATAATTTTTACTTAAACCTTCAAAGGAAGAACCCAAATCCAAAAGGAGAGCTTCACTACGTAAATAATTACACGCTTTTGATTGCAGTTGTTCTTTCAGCCCAGTCCACCGATATAGGTGTCAATAAGGCAACAAGACCCCTATTTAAAAAGATTCAAACACCAAAAAGAATGATTGCATTTGGGGAGACTAGACTTAGGGATGCTATAAAAACCATAGGGCTTTTTAATGGTAAAGCTAAGAATATTATAGCTCTTAGCAACATTCTTATAAATGATTTTAACGGGGCTATCCCTCAAGACAGGAAAAACCTTGAAAAACTTCCAGGCGTTGGTCGAAAGACAGCGAACGTCGTTCTGAATATAGCTTTTGGCCACCCAACCATTGCCGTAGATACGCATTTGTTTAGATTAGGTAATCGTACTGGAATAGCAAAAGGAAAAACGCCACTCGAGGTTGAGAAGAAACTGGAGAGGGTTACACCCCACGAGTTTGCGCGGCATGCACATACTTGGCTCATATTATTGGGGCGCTATGTTTGCAAGGCTAGAAAACCGGAGTGCTATAAATGTGTTGTTGTAGACCAGTGTGGATTTAAATTTAAAGCACAGCTGGTACCACCCAAACTTAGATAAAAGAATGGCTATAAGTTTTCATTCATTACGCGAAGACATTAAACTTAAAAAACAATCCTCGTCCTTGATTTTTTTCACTTGTTTGGATCGGACAGACACATGGTTCACCTTCAATTTATTTTTTCTTTTATAAAAAAAGAGGTCTAAAAAACATGTTCCGCTCTCAAATTGTAATATTTGTGCTGGAGGATCAACGCGAGTAAAGTGTGCTTGACCAAGCACCTCCAAGATTAAACCCTTGCTTGCCCCAATTAAATAATAGTTAACGGTTTTTAATTTAAAAGACCGGCGATTTTTTTCTGAACGAGAAGCGGAAGATACGAGAGATTTTTTAAGGCCTCGTTCTAATACTCCATAACCTATGGGTTTATTTGATCCTTTATGAATACTTTGCGGGTGATTATTGTCATATTTTGGTATTTCTTTATGCGAGACTAACGGACGATTTGTTTGTGAGCACCCGATCAACACTAGCGTGATCATGGTTAAATTAAACATTGATTTGAGTAGAGCAATCATATGATCCCCGGCAAAAGAAAACTGCTACTCGTTTTCAAGAGTATTTTTTAAGGGGTCTATACAACTCATATCTCCAACTACTTGACCACCATCCTCAATTGTAATTCTACTATAACTCAGTGAACCTATGATTTTACCACTTTTCCGAATAATAACGAGATTTTTTGCAGATAGCGTTCCTTCAAATGTACCACTTATATCTGCTTCATTAACGTCAGCATTTCCCTTAAAATGACCACTCGATGATATGACGATGGATTGTGCCCCATTTAACTTGGCTTCTACTGTTCCATCTACTACGAGTTTTTCACAAGACCGTATTTCACCATTTAAGACAATATTGCGCCCTACGGTTAATCTGTTGCTGTCAGTATCCATGGACACCATTTTATTTTTTTTCGGTTCTGAGGTTTGGTCTTTTCTATTTATAATCTGGCGACCGGGTTTGAATGCTAGGTTAAGTGGAGAAGACGACTTATCCTTAATTAATGGTTTAGATGGTATTTCAGCCATGCGAAACTCCTTTTTCAACTAATTATATTTTAATTATGGTCTTTTATAACTTTG
>Ga0209425_10004334_pt1 | contig 14475 bp, 19 predicted proteins | sample COG_05_FD_184749 | JGI IMG/M metagenome (GOLD analysis project Ga0209425, IMG submission 184749) | Pelagic Microbial community sample from North Sea - COGITO 998_met_05 (SPAdes) (version 2) | ecosystem: Environmental > Aquatic > Marine > Neritic zone/Coastal water | place: Helgoland, sampling... | reverse complement strand
AGCACTTGGTTGTGTCATTAAAGGACAAACACCACATTTTGATTTTATTTCTCAAGCATCTACAAATGCTATCATGGAACTTTCTATAGAGTCTAAAAAGCCTATTGGTAATGGAATTATAACTTGTTTAAATATGAAACAAGCTAAAGCTAGAAAAAAAAAAGGTGCTGAAGCTACATCTGCTGTATTGTCAGTTTTATCACAATAATGAAATCTTATTATAGTCCAAAAAATAACCCACGAGTAATTATTATTCAAAAACTTTATGGAAAATTTTTTAATGATGATGAGCAATTAGATTTTCCAAAACACAGATTTAAGAAGTTTATTAAAGACATAGTTATTGGGACCATTGAACGAAATGATTTAATTTTGGATGAATTAAATAAATCACTTGGTAACAACTTCTCGTTAAATAAATTAGATAAATTATTTCAAGTTATTTTAAAATCAGCTACATATGAATTTTTATATAAACCTAATTTATCAATAAATATTATAATCAAAGAATATTTAGATGCATCTAACTTTTTTTTGGATGATTCACAGACAAAATACTTGAATGCTTTATTAGACAATGTTGGAAAACAATTAAGATCCACAAATGCATGAGTTTCAAATAATAAAAAAGTATTTTTTAAATTTGTCTAAAAATAACAAAAGCTCTCTTAATTTGAACGATGATGTTTTTTTTGATAAATCTAAAAATTTAGTAGTTTCCATTGATACTTATATTGAAGGTGTACACTTCATTGATTTCAAAAAACCTGAATTAGTCATAAAAAAAATTATTAGATCCTCAATATCAGATCTTATTTGTAAAGGTGTTGATCCTAAGTATTATTTTATTTCTGGTTCTGGAAATAAAAAAACTTTTTCATCATCTAATTTAGAAAAAATTTCAAATTCCCTTAAAGAAGAGCAAAAGAAATTTAATATTTTCTTATGTGGTGGAGATACTGTTTTTTCTAATAAGTTAAGTTTTTCTGTTACATCAATTGGCTTCTCTAAAAATATAATACTTAGAAATAATGCAAAAATAGATGATGATATATATGTGACTGGAAATTTAGGTGATAGTTATGTTGGATTGAAAGTGCTTAAAAACCAAATTAATATTAATAAAAACTTAAAGAAATATTTTGTGAAAAAATACTTTAAACCAGATTTAAATTTAAAATTAACAAAAAAACTAATTAATTTTGCAAACACATCAATAGATATTTCTGATGGGTTAATAACTGATTTAGATAAACTAATTAATAAACAAAAATTAACCTATAAATTGAACTCAATAAATATTCCAATATCAGCAAATCTTAAAAAATTATTAATATCAAAAAAATTGAATAAAATTAAATATGTCTCACAAGGTGATGATTATCAAATTTTATTTACTGCAAATAAATTAAAATCAAGAATCATTAAGAAAACCGCTAAATCTCTCGGTATTAAAATTTCAAAAATAGGAATAATTTGTTCTAACACTGAAAAATCAGAAGTGATTGATCAAAAAGGGAATAAAATGACCCTTAAAAACATGGGTTATTATCATAAATTTTAAAAAGTTAATTATTGCCTTTTATAGCTTTTTTTGTATTGTCCGCATTTTAATAACTAACAACCAACAACATAATTAAGGTCAATATGAACTCATCTGTCGAAACAATACTTTTATACACTATCGCTGCAGGATTATTATCAATCGTTTATGGTTATTTTACTGGCAAAAATATTTTAAACTCAAGCGCTGGTAATTCAAAAATGCAAGAAATAGCATCTGCTATTCAAATTGGAGCAAAAGCATATCTAGCTAGACAGTACAAGACAATTGCAATTGTTGGTGTTGTTGTTTTAGTTATTGTAAGTATTGCTTTTAGTCCTTTGGTTGGTTTAGGATATTTAGTTGGTGCAACATTATCAGGTATTGCTGGCTATGTAGGTATGTTAGTTTCAGTTGAGGCAAATGTTAGGACAGCAGAAGCATCTAGAAAAGGTTTGGCAAGTGGTCTTTCAGTAGCTTTCAAGTCTGGAGCTGTAACTGGAATGTTGGTAGCTGGTTTAGCTCTATTATCAATTGCCGTTTATTATTATTTCTTACTAAAATTTAATATTGATGAAAGAGAAATTGTAAATGCATTGGTAGCTTTAGGCTTTGGTGCATCTTTAATATCAATTTTTGCAAGATTAGGTGGCGGTATATTTACTAAAGGAGCAGATGTAGGAGCTGATTTAGTTGGAAAAGTTGAAGCGGGTATACCGGAGGACGATCCAAGAAACCCCGCAGTAATTGCTGATAATGTTGGAGATAACGTTGGAGACTGTGCAGGAATGGCCGCAGATTTATTTGAAACTTATGCTGTAACAATTGTTGCTACTATGGTTTTATCATCAATTTTTTTCCCAGGTGATATGGCAATGATGATTTATCCATTAACTATTGGTGGAGCTTGTATTTTAACATCTATTTTGGGTACTTTTTTTGTTAAACTTGGAAAAAGTAAAAATGTTATGAATGCTTTATATAAAGGATTTGTTGTTTCTGCTGTTACCTCTTTAGCAATACTTTATCCTGTAACTGATTACGTGTTAGGTTTAGAAAATTCTTATACATTAAATGATATTTCATTTACAGGTATGAGTTTATATTATTGTGGTATTATTGGCCTTGTTATTACAGGTTTACTAATATGGGTAACTGAATACTATACAGGAACAAATTATCGACCTGTAAGAAGTGTTGCAAGTTCTTCAACCACTGGTCATGGAACTAATGTTATTCAAGGCTTGGCAATATCTTTAGAAGCTACTGCTTTACCAGCTTTAATAATTGTAGCTGGAATTTTATTTACAAACAACATAGCTGGCCTTTATGGAATCGCTATAGCTGTAACAACAATGTTGGCACTTGCTGGGATGGTTGTTGCTCTTGATGCTTATGGTCCTGTAACAGATAATGCTGGTGGTATTGCAGAAATGTCAAAATTACCAAGTAATGTTAGAAAAACTACAGATGCTTTAGATGCCGTAGGTAACACAACAAAAGCTGTTACTAAAGGTTATGCTATTGGTTCTGCTGGTCTTGGTGCTCTCGTTTTATTCGCCGCATATACTGAAGATATTAAGCACTTCTCAAAAGTAGCAGGATCTAAATTAGAGGGTATAGTTGTTACTTTTGATTTATCAAATCCTTATGTTGTAGTGGGATTATTAATTGGTGGAATGCTTCCTTATTTATTTGGTTCAATGGGTATGCAAGCTGTTGGAAGAGCAGGTGGTGCTGTTGTTGTTGAAGTAAGAAGACAGTTTAAAAAATACCCAGGTATAATGAAAAGAAAACAAAAACCTGATTACGCTAAACTCGTTGATTTACTTACTGTTGCTGCAATTAAAGAAATGATAATTCCTTCTTTGTTGCCAGTTCTTTCACCAATTGTTTTGTATTTTATAATTTTTGCTATTGGAGGACAGGTAGCTGCATTAGCTTCTGTTGGTGCAATGTTATTAGGTGTAATTATAACAGGCTTATTTGTAGCTGTATCGATGACTGCTGGGGGTGGAGCTTGGGATAATGCTAAAAAATATATTGAAGATGGTAATCACGGTGGAAAAGGTTCAGAGGCTCACAAAGCTGCTGTTACTGGTGATACTGTTGGTGACCCTTACAAGGATACAGCAGGTCCAGCAGTAAATCCGATGATTAAAATTACAAATATAGTAGCTTTACTTCTTTTAGCTGTTATCGCTGGCTAATCTCTTCTCTTTTTTTGGCCCTCACACCAAGAGGGTCATTAATTTTTTGTCTCATACTAGACAAAAAATCATATATAAACGAATTTTTGCTAAAATTACTTTCTGTAACATCTTTTACAATTTTAATATCATTCATATCATTTTGATTATAAAAATCTTTCTTTTTTAAAATTCCATAATCATCCAGTTCTAAAACTAAAACGTCATTTTTGTAAATTTTCATTCTTCCGAGATTTTTAAGTCTTGATTGTGTCTGTTTTCGTTCAATATAAATCCAAACATCATTATCAAATTTACTTTTAGTTGACGGGTTACCAAGAATTTTTTTTATATCATTTTTATTTGAAGTATTAATTATTAGGTTTTTTTGTTTTTTTTCTAAAGATGAAACACCATGGTGTTTAACAACTTTTTTTGGAGAGCAATTAGCTACTATTAATGATATAAAAATTATATATAATATTTTTAACATGAATGATAAATATATAAATATCTACAATAATTTAATCAATTACACTAGAAATAAAGATTTATATCAATCATTAAATAGAAAAGACAATTTTTCTGATCGTTTAACATTATTTTTGCTCCATTTTGCCTTTTTTTTAAAGAATTATAAAAATGATAAAAATCGCGAAATTTTACAAGAAATTTATGATTTTAACTTTAGACAATTAGAATTAAGCATTAGAGAAATTGGTTATGGCGACCAATCAATTAATAAAAAGATGAAAATTTACATTAATTTATTTCATTCAATGGTCAGTGATATTCATTTTTGGGACAATATGAACAAAAAGGAAAAAGTTGAAAAAATTTCTTTTTTTTTAGAAGATTTTCAAAATATTGATGATTTAGTTGAATATTATGAGGATTTTAATAACAATTTATCAAAAAAAAATTTGAATTCTTTTTTAAAAGGTGTAATTAACTCTTAATTATGGCTGTACCAAAACGAAAACAAACTCCCTCAAGAACTGGAATGAGAAGGGCTCAAAATATGAAGTTCTCATCTAAAAATATTGTAGAGGATAAAAAATCAGGTGAATATAGACTTTCTCATCATTTAGACTTAAAAACTGGAATGTATAAAGGTCGACAAGTATTAGACCCTAAAGAGTAATATATTATAACATAAAATGTCTAACATAATTAAAATTGCAGTTGATGCAATGGGTGGCGATAATTCCCCAAAAAAAGTTATAGATGGAATTATTCACAATCATTTTTCTCAAAAAGAAAATTTTTATAAAATTTTTGGTAATAAAGATCAAATTTTAAAACATATTGATAAAAAAATTGAAGATAAATATTACGAGGTAGTACATACAGAAAATTTTGTAAAAAGTACTGATAGCCCATTAGAAGCAGCGAAAAGAGGAAAAGATACTAGCATGTGGTTATCAATTGAAAGTGTAAAAAAGAAAGAGACTGACATAGTAATATCAGCTGGTAATACAGGAGCTCTATTAGTAATTGCAAAACTAAATCTTAAAATGATAGAAAATATAGATAAACCAGCACTATCAGCTTTATGGCCAAATAAAAAAGGTATGAGTGTTGTTTTAGATCTAGGTGCAAATATAGAATGCAGTTCTAAAAATTTGTTAGATTTTTCAGTAATGGGTGCATCTTTATATAAGTCTCTTTATCCAGAAGGTAACCCAAATGTTGCTTTATTAAATATTGGATCAGAAGAATTAAAAGGTAATGAAATAATAAAAGAAACATTTCAAATTTTAAACGAAAAAAAATCTAATAATTTTAATTTTGGTGGTTACATAGAAGGAAATGAATTAATGAACGGAGATGTAAATGTAATTGTTGCTGATGGATTTACTGGTAATGTAGCTTTAAAAACTGCTGAAGGTACTGCAAATTTCATTATTGGTGAATTAAAAAAAGCACTTGGAGGATCTATTATTGGAAAAATATCATCAATTCTTAACATCTCTAATTTAAAAAAATTTAAAAAAAGATTAGATCCAAGATTGTATAATGGTGCTATATTTATTGGATTAGATTCTCCAGTAGTGAAAAGTCATGGAGGAACTGACTATATAGGTTTTTCAAATTCAATAGAAGTTTGTAATAGAATTATTAAAGGTAATTTGATAGATAAGATTAAAAGTAATATTTAATATATGAGAATCAATTTAACTAAAAAAGATTTAGTTAATTTAATTTATATGCAAATCGGATTTTCCAAACAAATTTCTGAAAATTTAATTGAGGAATTTTTTGCATTAATTGTCTCAAATTTAGTCAATGAAAAAAAATTAAAGATTTCTAAATTTGGAACTTTTTCTATCAGAAAAAAAAAATCAAGAATTGGTAGAAATCCCAAAACAAAAGAAACAAAAATTATTTCTGACAGGGAAGTAGTTTTGTTTAAACCATCTAAAGAATTTAAAGAATATATAAATTTAAAAGAAAATGAATAAATCTGAAAACGCTTACAAAACTATTGGTGAAGTTGTTAAAATTTTAGATTTAAAATCTAAAAAAAACACATCAAACGCAACACATACAATAAGATTTTGGGAAAAAGAATTTAAACAAATAAAACCAAAAATCTTAAATAATAATAGAAGGTATTATGATAATAAAAACATCGAATTATTGAAGAAAATCAAATTTTTATTAAAAGATCAAGGGATGACTATTAATGGAGTACGGAAAATTCTAAATAATAGGGAGCCATTAAAACTTGACGAAAATCAAAATGCATCTATAAAAGCAACTAATTTAAAGAATAAACTATTAAAGATTTCTAATCTTATTAAAAGTTTAAAAAAATAAAAATATGGCAAAAAAAACACATATTAAAGTTAGATTGGTTCCTGAAGCAAAACCTGACAGTCCTTTTTTTTATTATGTAAAAAAACCAGCTGGTGGTGAAAAAGCAAAAATTAAACTTAAAGCGAAAAAATACAATCCTGCCACTAGAAAACATGAAGTTTTTGTTGAGAAGAAATTACCTCCTCATAGTAAGTAATTATTTTTTTTTGAAATTTTTTTTTTCGTAACTAATGTAAGACCAAATCATATTTTTCCACACACGATTTGTAATTTTTGGATCTATATTTAGTTTTTCTGATTTTTTTTTAATTTTATTTAAAATAAATTTAATTCTTTTCTTATCAACGATTTCCTTTTTGTATTGTTTGAGCTTGATAACTTCATTTACTAGATTGGTTCTTTTCTTTATTAACATCAAAAGCTTATGATCTAGCTTATCAAGTTTAATTCTTACAGAATTTAATTTTTTTTTATTATTTGGCGACATTTATACTGTTGGTTAATCAAATTATTATTATATGTATTAAGTATGTTTGTAAACATTGATCCCTATACAAAGTATATTCGATTATGGCTATTTTTAATAATCATATTGGTAATTTTTATAATTGGGATTGGTGGTCTCACACGCTTAACTGATTCAGGTTTATCTATAACCTCATGGGAATTGTTTAAGGGAATACTTCCACCTTTAAACTCTGATCAATGGAATTTTTATTTTAAAGAATATAAAAAGATCCCAGAATTTAAAACAATAAATTACAATATGAATTTAGATGAATTTAAAGTGATTTATTATTGGGAATATGCTCATAGGCTGATTGCTAGATTAATAGGATTGGTGTCGATTGTTCCTTTAATATTTTTGTACATCAAATTTAAGGAAAAATTTCTTAAAGATTTGAAGTATTTATCTATATTTACCCTAGTATGTCTTCAAGGTGTTCTTGGTTGGTTTATGGTTAAAAGCGGATTAATTGATAATACCGATGTTAGTCATTATCGTTTAGCTTCTCATTTAAGTGTGGCTTTAATTATTCTGTCTTTAACTTTTTGGTTTATTTTGGAAAATGTTAAAATTAATTCTTTTACTCTTAAAATAAACAATACTTTTTTAAATTTCTTTTTATGTACAATAATTATCCAAATAATTTTTGGAGCCTTTTTAGCGGGGTTAAATGGTGGCCTTTTATATAATACTTGGCCCGATATGAATGGTAATTTTATACCAGATGATTCAATTAAAGCTGATTTGTATAATTTTGAAGCATTTAATAATCCATCTATAGTCCAATTTTATCATAGAATAGTTGCTTACATACTGGTTACTTTTTTAATTATATTTAATTTTTTTGCTTATAAAAAAAAGATAATATCAAAATCAATTATTATTTTTAATATTGCTATTTTAATTCAAATTATTTTAGGTATTACAACTTTGTTAACTGGTGTAAAAATATATTATGCATCTTTACACCAATTAGGCTCTGTTTTAGTTTTATTAAGTTTTATTTCAATTTACTATAAAAACATTAACTAACAGCTTTAAGTGTGCCTTTAGAGGATTTGTTTAAAGCTTGATCTAAATCTTCTATGATGTCATCAATGTGTTCAATTCCTATGCAAAGTCTTACATAGCTTTGAGTTACACCTGAAGCAGCAAGTTCCTTTTCATTTAATTGACTATGAGTTGTGCTGGCTGGATGAATAGCCAAACTTCTTGCATCACCAATGTTAGCAACATGATAAAACATTTTCAAAGATTCAATAAACTTTTTTCCAGCCTCAATACCACCTTTGACTTCAATACCTACCATTGGGCCGTTACCACCGTGTAAATATTGTTTTGCTCTATTAGCTATATGTTCTTCATGTTCTGTAGAATAAATAACTTTTGAAACCTCTTTATGATTTTTCAAAAACTTAACAACTTTTTCTGCGTTCTCACAGTGTTGTTTCATTCTAAGTGCAACTGTTTCTAAACCTTGAATAATCGCAAAAGCATTGTCCGGAGCTAACGCTGAACCAAGATCTCTTAAAAGACATACTCTGGCTCTTACTGCAAAAGGAACATTGGCACCAGTTAATTCAGGAACTGCTTTACCCCAAATAACCCCACCATAACTTGCATCAGGTTCATTATATAATGGCTGTCTTTTTGGATCTGCTGTCCAATCAAAATTACCACTATCAACGATGCTTCCAGCTACGGCTGTCCCATGTCCACCAATGTATTTAGTTAAGGAATGGATTACAACAGCCGCTCCATGATCTAATGGTTTACATATTACAGGTGCTGCTGTGTTGTCCATTATTAGAGGTATATTATATTTTCTACCGATATCAGAGACCTCTTTAATTGGAAAAACTCTCAAATAAGGATTTGGTAAAGTTTCACCATAGAAAGCTCTAGTTTTATCATCAATTACTTTTTCAAAGTTTTTAGGATCACTCGGGTCAGCATATCTTATTTCGATACCCAATTTACTTAGTGTGTGTGTGAATAATGAAACTGTTCCACCATAAAGATCAGTTGAGCTAATAATATTATCACCAGCTTGTGCAACATTTAAAATGGCAAACGTTGAAGCAGTTTGACCAGAAGATACCGTTAGACACGCTAATCCACCCTCTAAAGCAGCAACTCTTTTTTCAAGAACATCATTAGTTGGATTCATTATTCTTGTGTAAATATTTCCAAACTCTTTTAATGCAAATAAGTTTGCAGCATGTTCAGTGCTATTAAATTGATAAGATGTAGTTCTATAAATAGGTACAGCTACAGCATTTGTTGCAGGATCACTTCTATAGTCACCACCATGAATTGCTATGGTTTCTGGATTATTTCTTTTTTTACTCATTTTTTACTCCTTTTTTAGTGCTTTAACTTAATGTAAGGCGCACAATACAGTTCAAATGCCTACCGATTATATGTGAAAATTCCTTTTTAGCAGTTATATGCCCGCAATAGGATCAAATCGGCAGACTACTTTTATCAAATATAGTCATATTTACAAGATAAATATCAAATTGACTTTGTAGTTAATAATAGTATTAATCCTGGCACAATGACAAAATTTGTAAAAAAAGACCAAATATCATCATCTTGGTATGAAATTGATGCAGCTAATGCAGTTGTTGGTAGATTGGCTACAGTAATATCTAAAATCATAAGAGGAAAAAACAAAACAACATATACACCACATATGGACCATGGTGATTTTGTTGTTGTTAAAAATATTGAACAAATCAAATTTACTGGAAATAAATTCCAAGATAAAAAATATTTTAGACACACTGGATATCCTGGGGGTATTAAAGAAACTACACCAGAAAAACTTCATAATAAAAAACCAGATGAAGTATTAAAACTTGCTGTAAAGAGAATGTTACCAGGTGGTGTACTTGGAAGAAAGCAACTAACAAAATTAAAAATTTACAAAGGAAGCGATCACCCACATTCAGCCCAAAATCCCAAAATTATTGAATTAAAAAAACTTAATAGTAAAAATGTTGTAAGAAATTAATATGGAAAGCGCACAAACATCTACTAAAACACCTAAATTAAAGTTAGATTTTAAAGATAGCAAATATGCTACTGGTAGAAGAAAAACTTCTATTGCGAAAGTCTGGTTAAAAAAAGGTACAGGTAAAATTTATGTTAACGGTAAATTGTTCAGCGAATATTTTTCTAGTGATAATCACAAGATGCAAATTGTAAGGCCTTTTGAGATCATAAATCAAGCTACAGAGTACGATGTTAGATGTAGTGTTAAGGGTGGAGGACATACAGGTCAAGCTGGTGCAATGGTTCATGGCATATCTAAAGCACTAGTAATGTTTGATGAAAACTTTAAAACAACTCTTAAAACTGAAAAATTGACAACCAGAGACTCTAGAGCGGTAGAGCGAAAAAAACCTGGTAGAAGAAAAGCACGAAGAAGCTTCCAATTCTCTAAAAGATAATTTTTTTTTTTAATTTAAACTGCTATAATATAAAATGCTTAAGCTTAATGCGTTAGTCGCTGGATCAACTGGTTATATTGGAGTTCAATTAATCAAGCTATTAGTAAATCATAAACATATCAATATTAAATATTTATGTGGAAATACATCAGTTGGAAAGAAAATTTCCTCATTTGAAAAATCTTTATCATCAAAAAAATTACCTAATATTGTAAAATTTAATAAAGAATATTTAGAGCATGTTGATGTAGTCTTTACAGCGCTACCTAATGGTGAGGCTCAAGATATTTCAAAATTTTTAAAAAAAAATAACGTTTTAATTGATCTAGCAGCAGATTTTAGACTTGAAAAAAGTTCTGAATATACAAAATGGTACAAACAAAAACATAGAGCCATAAATAATATTAAAAAAAGTATTTATTCATTACCTGAAATCTCAAGCAATAAAATTAAAGATTTTAATATAATTGGTTGTCCGGGATGTTATCCTACATCTATCTTACTACCGTTAATACCTTTGTTGAAAAAAAATTTGATTAAACCCAAAAACATTATAATAGATTCAAAATCTGGTTATTCTGGCGCTGGAAGAGGTGTTCACAAAAAATATAAAGATAAAAACTTATATGAGTCTTTAAGCGCTTATGGTGTTGGTTTTCATAGACATAATTCTGAAATTCAACAAGAATTAAAAAAATATAATAAGAATATAGAATTTGATTTTACGCCTCATTTAAGTCCTATGTTTAGAGGTATTTTAAGTACTATTTACATAGAGTTGAATAATAAATCTTCACAATCAAAAATACTAAAAGAGTTAAAAAAATTTTATAAAAAAAGATTGTTTATTAAAATAAAAAAAAAGAATAATTTAATTAGCACAAATGACGTAATAAATACAAATTATTGTAATATATCTGTCTGTAAATCACAAAATAAAAATAGATTAATTATTTTATCATCAATAGATAACTTGATAAAAGGTGGAGCCGGACAAGCTATTCAAAATTTTAATATTAAATTTGGTTTTCCGGAAAATAGAGGTATTACATGAGGGCTTTAATAATTATAATTTTTATATTTATTTCTAGTTGTTCTTTAAACAATAACTCTAAATATTGGTCAGAAGATAATAATAAAAGAATAGAAAGTGAAAAAAGGTTGAATGAAATAAAAAAAAAATCCTTTGATATAACATCGATGTCATTCGAAGAATATCAATTATATATAAATGATTATACAAATAAAAGTAAATATCCAGATATTAGTAAATGAAAAAAGACTTTAATATAGCTGTAGTAGGTTTAGGTCAGGTTGGTATTTATTTACTGAATGAATTAAATACAAAAAAAAAAGAAATTAAAATAAAAACAGGAAAAAATATTAATGTTGTTGCCGTTTCTGCAAAAAATATAAATAAAAAAAGACAATTTAAGTTTAATAAAAAAATTTTTTTTAAAAATCCATTAGAAATATTTAAAAAGAAAAAAGTGGATATTATGTTTGAAGTGATTGGTCAATCAGATGGGATTTCAAAAAAAATTGTTGAGACAGCCTTAAGAAATAAAATTAACGTTATAACTCCAAATAAAACTCTTATTGCTAAACATGGTGATTATTTAGCTCAATTAGCTGAAAAAAATAAAGTTAATTTAGAATTTGAAGCTTCTGTTGCTGGAGGTATTCCAATTATAAAAACAATAAAAGAAGGTTTATCAACTAACAAAATAAATAAAGTTTATGGAATTTTGAATGGGACAACAAATTATATTTTAACTGAAATGGAAAAAACTGGTGAAACTTTTGACAAAGTACTTAAAAAAGCTCAACTATTAGGTTATGCTGAACCAGGAAACCCTAAACTTGATTTAAATGGTTTTGATGCTTTTGCTAAAGTAAGAATATTATCCGCTTTGTCTTATAACAGCTTAATTTCCAAGAATAAGTGTATTATGGAAGGAATTGAAAATATTGATGTAAAAGATATTAAAATAGCCAATCAGTTAAATTTAAGAATTAAATTACTTGGTATATCCGAAATTATTAATGGAAAATTATTTGAAACAGTCCACCCATGTTTAGTAGGTAAAAATACTTATATTGGTAATGTCAGCGGTGTCATGAATGCTGTGATAACTAGTGGAAAGCCAGTAGGGGAGAGTATTCTACAAGGTGAAGGTGCTGGACCGGGACCAACATCTTCCTCATTGCTGTCTGATTTAATATCGATTTTAAGTGGAAATGTCAAAAATCCTTTTGGTGTTGCTTCTAATAAAAGAAAAAAAATACAAGTTTTAAACAACAACTATTACACAAATTCATTATATATAAGATTTGAAGTCAAAGATAAACCTGGTGTTTTATCTTCTATTACTAATCGTTTTGCTAAATTTAAAATATCAATAAAAAGAATTATTCAAACACCTGATAAAAAAAATAAAAAGGCAACCATTGTTATTATTACTCACAAAACAACTGAAATTAATGCAACAAATTGTTTATCAATATTTAAGAAGAATAAGAATATCCTTAAATTTCCAACATTAATTAGACTTTATAATTAATGTCTATTTATCTAAAACTTTTTGAAGTTTTATTTCCTGTTTTTTTTGTTGTTGGCATTGGTTATTATTTAGGCAAAAAAAATCCCAAGATTGACACTACGTTTATTACAAATTTTGCAGCCAATGTAGGAACACCTGCTATGATTATTTATGCTTTAAATCCAGTAAATATTTCATTTGATATTTTTTTAAATTATTTTTGGTATTATGCTCTAGCTATTGGTGGTTTTATAATCACTGGAATTATCATTTTATATCTTATGAATACTAAAGATATTATTAGAGAACTTCCTCCATTAGCAATGCCGAATACAGGAAATATGGGTTTGCCAATATGTTTATTTGCTTATGGCACCCAAGGCATGGGTGTTTCAGCAGCGATATCTGCTTTAATTATTTTGTGTCACTTTACTTTAGGAGTTTTTTTAGCTGATAGAAAATTTAATATAAAAGTTATAATTAAAAGTCCTCCTTTTTATGCAATAATAGTAGCAGTATTTTTACTTTATTATGATTTAGAACTTCCAGGATTTGTTGAAAATACTACTTTCTTATTAATGTATGCAACTATATTTCTTATTTTAATGTCTCTAGGTATCGCTTTAACGAGACTAAAAGTTTTTTCTCTTAATAAAGCTATATTCTCTTCTATAGGACGTGTAATTGCTGGACCAATAATAGGATATTTATTAATTCTATACTTTAAATTAGAGGGTTTTGCTGCAGGTGTTTTATTAATTCAATGTTCAATGCCTAGCGCTGTTCTAAATTACCTAGTGGCCTCAATATATTCACCTAAAAAAATTGTTGATAGTGTTGCTAGTACCATTGTTGTGTCAACATTAATGTCATTTATAACTATCCCAATCGTTGTATTCTTTGCTTTAAAATACTTTAATTAATCTATATCCTTCCTCTAAAAATGAAGGCTATAACTTTTAATTTATTAGCGTGGGTCATGCTTCCTATAATGGATGGGTTTGCAAAATATTTAAGTGCAGATCTTCCAGTATTACAAATCACATGGGCAAGATATTTTTTTACCGTAGCTTTTACTTTTCCAGTTATGTTTTTCTTTTTTCGAAAAAATCTTGTATGGACTGATAAACCAAAATTACAATTCATAAGAGGTTTAATTCTTTTAACAGCTAATATTTGTTTCTTTTACTCAATTTCGGTAATTTCTTTAGCAAAAGCATTAACTTTAGCTTTTGTTGCTCCTTTAATTGTTACAGCTTTTTCTCCAGTTTTTTTGGGTGAGAAGGTAGGATTTAGAAGATGGTCTGCAGTGATTATAGGTTTTATAGGCTCTTTAGTAGTTATTAGGCCGGGTTTTGTTGAAATTAATTTAGCGAGCATAGCTGCTCTTGGAACAGGTGTAATGTATGGG
>Ga0209425_10004328_pt1 | contig 14491 bp, 13 predicted proteins | sample COG_05_FD_184749 | JGI IMG/M metagenome (GOLD analysis project Ga0209425, IMG submission 184749) | Pelagic Microbial community sample from North Sea - COGITO 998_met_05 (SPAdes) (version 2) | ecosystem: Environmental > Aquatic > Marine > Neritic zone/Coastal water | place: Helgoland, sampling... | reverse complement strand
CTGTTTATCAAGTTTTTTTTCTATTTCACCCTTAACTTGATTTGTTAAGCCGCATATAATTTTTAAAAGAGTTGTCTTACCAGAACCATTATCTCCCTGTATATGAATAGCTTTTCCTGCCATAAGCTCAAAGGAAATATTTTGAAATAATTTCTTTTCATTAATTTTATAGCTTAGATTTGTTGCTTTAACTTTTGGCTGCATTGTATAAATCTAGTGTAAGATTTTTTGTTCTTATTATAAGTGGTGAAAGAGGTTTTTGCGGATCAATTCTTGAATATAATCTTTTTGCAATTTCAGAGAATGGCGCTGTGTTAAATGATCCAATTCCTCCGACTGAAAAATATAAACTCTTAGAAAAATAAATTCCTTGTTCTAGATCTGGAATACTTCTTATTAAGGTATTAATCTTTTTTACATTTTGCAAAAAATTTTTTCTTTTTAAACTAAACTCAAACCATCCCCAGGATGACAAGCCTATTAAAGCTATTTTTTTAAGTGCCTCTTTGGCTTGAGTATTTGGAAAAGAAGATGGCGGCAGTAATACAATCAACTTACCCTTAGATAGAGTAATCAAGTCATCAAGAGTTTTAACTATATTTTCTTTTGAATCAAAATTAAGACGAAGATACTCTTCGTATTTATTTTTGACAGGCAGTTTCGTCTCTTTAAGCCTAGTTTTTGAGCCAAGAACTATATAAGTAACTAATTCTTGACTCAAAATTATTCTATATCTTTGCTAAAGCTTGTTCAAAGTCAGCAATGATGTCATCAATATGCTCTAATCCAATAGAAAGCCTTACATAGCCTGGTGTAATACCAGCAGCTAATAATTCCTCTTCATTAAGCTGACTATGCGTTGTGCTGCCAGGATGAATTGCCAAGCTTCGTGAGTCACCAATGTTTGCAACATGGTAGACCATCTCTAAAGCATTGATAAATTTCTTACCTGCCTCTATACCGCCTTTTATTTCAAAACCCATAAGCCCCCCATTACCTTTCGATAGATATTTATCTGCTCTTTCTTTTGCGTAACCTTCCATGTGTGATGGATAACTTACACTTTCAACAGAATCATGGTTTGAAAGATATTCTGCTACTTTTTCAGCGTTGCTAGAGTGCTCTCTCATTCTAAGAGCTAACGTTTCAAGACCCTGAATAAACATAAAAGCATTAAATGGGCTCATAGCAGCACCCATATCTCTTAAAATAGTTGTTCTAGCTTTCAGTATGTAAGCAATTGGACCTAAAGGCTTTACTGCTTCTGTCCAAATTGCACCACCATAAGATGGGTCAGGATTATTCAATGCAGGCTGTCTTTCTGGAAAAGCTTCCCAATCAAAATTACCACTATCAACAATAATTCCACCGATTGATGTTCCATGACCACCAATAAATTTTGTTGTTGAATGAATTAAAATTGCTGCGCCATGATCGAATGGCTTACAAATAACTGGAGCCGCTGTATTATCAACTATCAAAGGAATGCCAAGAGGCCTTCCTATTTCCGCTACTTCAGATATTGGAAATACTTTAAAACTTGGATTAGGTAAAACCTCACCATAGTATGCTCTAGTCTTATCATCAGTTGCATTAGCAAAATTTTGAGGATCTGAAGGATCAACAAACCTTACCTCAATACCCATGTCAGAAAAAACATTTTTAAACTGATTATATGTTCCTCCATAAAGATGAGCTGAAGCAACTATATTGTCACCATTCTTTGCTATATTTTGAATTGCATAAGCTGAAGCAGCCTGACCAGATGCAACTGCCAAAGCTCCTACTCCGCCTTCTAAAGCAGCTATCCTATCTTCTAAAACTGCACATGTTGGATTCATTATTCTAGAGTAGATATTGCCAAGCTCTGATAAAGCAAATAAGTTTGCTGCATGTTCTGTGTCGTCAAATTGAAAACTGGTAGTTTGATGAATTGGCACTGCTACTGAATTAGTATTTTCATCTTTCCTCCATCCTGCATGAAGTCCAATGGTTTCTGGGTTTGTGTATGTTTTACTCATAATGTTTCCTTAATTAATTAAATATTAAAACATCAACTGAGAGAAGATAATTATATGTTCTCTTTAGCCTATTTTTTTAGCGCCGGCAAGCTGATATCAAAAAGCGCGTTATCATTATATTTTATATCCATCAATAACAACAGACCGTGACACTATTTACTAGCATGTTTTATTTAAATAACTATAATTATAGAAAAACAAAAAACTATGGCAAAAAAATATAATAATTTTAGAGTTGGCGGCTCCCCACACAATGTTAATGAAGACTATGCGGTCTGGACTAATGATCTATTAGAAAGAGTTATAGCTAGTAAGACTGTTATACAACCAGGTAAATCTACACAAGGTCACAAATTAATTGATTCAGATGTTGTTTATGTAATAACTAATGGCAGAGGCTCGATGGAGGTCGTAGAATATATGAACTCTGATGAAGGTCATGGCTCAGATCCATCTTATGGAGTTGAGCATAAAGACTCTTATGATTTGACTGCTGGAGATGTTGTTCTCGTTCAATCTGGAGATTATTGTAAAGTTATAAATCTCTCAGAACATGATCAGCTCACCTATTTAAGAATATTTGATAGGGGTGGTTGGAGAGCTTGAGCTATTCTTTTATAACTTAAAATTGAAAGATTGAAAAAAAATATTAATAATTGTTAATTCTTTAATAGTAAAATTAATAACTAATAACAAGCTCAGCAACCATCGGTAGATGATCTGAAACCCCCTTTTTTTCTATTGGATCAAAGCTCATAGGTTTTCCTGATAAAATATCTGCATTTAAAGGCGTTCTTAATACGCTGATGCTAGCTTTATTAAATTCAATGTTTCTGTCTTTAAAAACCAAAATACTATCTAAATAACTCCATGTTTTATCCTTGCTGTAATAATATGTTCCTTTGCATGTCTTGCAACCTTCTCTGTGAGCAACATACCAATTCTTTTCTTGGCTTTTGTATACCTCAAATTTATGATCATCTTTTGATGAGATATTAAAATCACCCAAAGCAATAGATGGATGACTGTGTTTACTAGCAAGCTCATTTAGGACATTAAGTGAATTAATCCTCACCTCAATTGGATAAAAATTAGATGGTAAGTGCAAGTTATAAAATTTTATAATTTTGTTATTAAAAACTAAATCTATTTCAAATATAGGTCTTGCTCTAATTGTTTTATCTTTAAATGAAGTTTTATACTTATGAAGTTTGGGGTTTCTAATTTCATATTTTGAAATGAATGCTGCATCAATACCCCTTCTATCAGTATTTTCTAGTAATGATATACCAATATAACCATATGGTTTTAAAAGGATAAATAACTCATTGAGAATATTAATATTCTCTACCTCTTGAAGTGCAATGACATCTGCACCATGGTTTTTATATGAAAGAATAATTTTAGCTACGTTTGCTAATTTTGCATTTTTTGCTTCTTGATTCCAGTCAAGATAAAGGCATTCATTTTTCCAATCAATAACCCTAATTCGTTTACATTGATTAATATGTTGATCAGTTAACTTTTTCTCTATGGGTAAAAATGCTTTATCATCTTTTTTTAAATCATCGAATGTGTCAAAAAGATTTTCAACATTTAAAGTCATAACACTTAAAGTCTCTGCATATATCGATGAGATAAAAAAGCATATAAAAAATAAAACCTTTTTAAAATTAACAAACATCTACAAATCTTTTATTTTTAACCTTAACTCAAATGGAAGTTGCTCATTAATTGTATTTAATTCTTTGTAAGCTAAGAGATCATTTAGTCTTTTATCATCAAATTCTGTTACTTTTCTTGCACTAAGATTAATATGGCCTAAAACAGTCTCAAATATAGCCGCCAGTTCTCCTTCTTTATTTTGCAATACTCCTACAAAGTGTAATAATTTTTTATTAACATTAATTAAATAAAAAGATGGATGAATTGGATCATTAAGTTTAAATTCTTTTAGATATCTAATACTATCTTCAAGAGTAAAGGTTGAAAACCCGCTTTGTAAATATTCATCATCAAAGCCTAATTTTTCAATATACATAGAGGTATAAACACTATCAAACAGCTTGTAATAATAAGTGACATTCATGTGGCCATTGTGATCACACATGTCCTGAGTAACATGAATAACATCTGATTTGTAAGGTAATGAAAACATAATTATTTTTACATAAAAAAAAGCCCAGTATAACTGGGCTTTTTAAATTTATACCTATATTAGAAATTTAAACCAAAGGTTAACCCAGCTGTTCTAGGCTGAGTGAAGTATAGGTTTGCAGGTCCGCCAACCATTTCTGAGGTTGTTCTTGATCCTGCAAGGTGTCTACTATCCTCTAAGTTTTTAACATAAAAACCTACATAGTAATCGCCATTATTTGGAGTCCAGTTTCCATATAAATCAAGATAGTCTTGATCTGGAGTATAGGTTAATGGGGAATCAAACAAGTCACCATTACTATCTCCTTTATGAGAGTAAGTTAACTTAAGGTCTAACATACCTGACATAACAGCCATTGAATGATTTACAGCAATGTTGTAATCAAGCTCTGAAGTAAAAGGAGTTCTTGTTCCTCCTAAAGGTACTAAATAATCAGCTGCTAACCATGGTAATGGAAGTCCAGCAAAAGCATCACTGTCAGCAACCCATCTTCCTGCAGATAGGTTTCTACCTTGATAGTTAGCAATGATTCCAGCATCTGTTAAGGCAAACATCAAGAATGGCAATAAACCACCTGCAGCAGGATTACCAGTAAGTAATGCAGCGTATGAAGCAGCAGTACCACCAATAAAACCAGCAGTAGCACATAAACCTAATGAATCCATTCCAACCGCTGCAGCAACTGCACAACTAGATAGTGCACCAGTTGTAGGCTGTGGTACAAGTAAATCTTGACTCATTCCGCCTGTAGCTGCATATTGAGCTTGTAAAGCTGCAATCCATCTTGCAGTATCAGATCCTGCTATAACAACACCATCCTCATCATAATCACTTGCACCTATAACATATATATCAAGTATTTCAGTAGCGCCATTTGGATTAAGCGGGTTAAATAGTGACTCACCTTCATCAATTGTTGAATCAAGAGCTAGGAAGTTAAAGTCGATTGAAGTGGCTTCAGTTACAAAAAACTTCATTTGACCTTCTAAACCATTATGTGTGTAGTCCAAGCTGTTTGTTATAGCAGCTGAGCCTACGACCTGTGATGTATGAGCATCTTGGAATTCCATTGAAAAAGCAGTTAAGTTCATTAGTAATCTGCCATCCATTAAGATTGATCTAAGACCTAATTCAAATGAATCAACGGTTTCTGGAGCAAAAACTGATGGATTACCATACTGATCTGGGGTTGATCCACCAGGCTTATTACCTGTAGACACTGAGGCATATACCATCATGTCATCATTTAAATTATGCTGAATAGCAAGCTTAAATGTTTCTGCAGTATCTGAACCTTTTGTTCTGAAGGCAGCATCTGATGCTTCAACTGTTCCAGCAAATGTATATAGATCGTATACAGGGCTGTATACATAATCAGGGTTCGTGCCATCTCCTAGAGCATTGATAGAATAGTCATCGTACTTATCATCATTAGCTCTGTAACCAATGGTTAATCTCGTATCATCTGAAATGTCATAAAAAAGGTTACCGTAAATAGCAACACTTTCTTGAATCACAGGATTATCCTGAATTAATCCACCTAATTGCATAGGTAGAGTTCTTTTAAATGTATTAGGCAGCAAGCTCTCAACAGTAAGTAAATATGTTTCAAAATCTAAGTCTGTTGCAGCAAACTCTACACAGGTTGCAGCTGTTGCTGCAGCTGTACAAGCTGCCGTACCTACATTTTCAGCGACATATCCTGGGTTTGCAATATCAAATGTTTCGGTAAACGCGCTACTAGCCCAACCAACAAATTCATTAAAGAATGCTAGGCCACCATAACCTTGCCCTTGAAGTTCCGGTAAAGAACCATTTCCAACAGCAAAGTAGTTTGACATAGGATGTAAATCAAAACTTCTTAAAACGTTATAACTGGCAGTATGAGTGTAGAAAGTATTATGGTTATCTGATTCCCAAGCAAAAAGACCAGCCACAAAGTTAATTGGGCCGTCAAAATCTGAAACCAAGTTAATTTCTACCTGGTCTGTAGTTTCTACAACATCAGAGCATTCGTATGAGCCACTCCACTCTCCTACGCTATCAATACATGGTAGACCAAGAGGCATAGTAAATTGATTATTGTCATTGTCAAAGAATGGGATAGTAGCAGTTCCGCCTGCTGCAACAGCAGCATCATAAGTTGCTGTAGCATCAGCTTGAGATAAACCCATACCCATTAAAGCAGGAATTGTAGCAGCTTTAACTCCACCATTCATAATGGCGTTAATAACTCCTGAAGTAAATCCTGCTGAAGCAACTGAACCGTCAACATCACCTGTTCTTAAATAATCTCTATCAGATGTTGAAGCTTTAACTTTTAATTCAAAATTATCAAACTGCTTAGTTAGAATTATTTGTGTTAAATCAAATGTTTGCTTTGTGTGAGGGTCAAAGTCTCTATTAACTTCATCAATTGATGATGGATAGATAGAGTTTGCATACTCATCATAACCATTATTAGTTTGGGCAAGAATTCCAAATAAACCATCTACAGAACCAGATGTAAAACCTGGTGCATTTAGCTGACCTTCTTCCCAAGGAAGACACCCGTAAAACGGATCTCTTTCACAACGGTTTGCAGTAAAATGAGATCTATTATCATCAGCACTATGTACTTGATGAATGAAATCTATTTCAGTTGTATCATTTATAGCGTAATTAAGTGAGATTCTGTAATCCTCTGTACTTCTATCATCGATATTGTTTCCAGTGTGAATGTTATAAATTTGACCATCTTTTTCATAAGATTGAACAGCTAAACGAGCTGCTAATTTATCTGTTAGGTCAAAGTTTTGAGCATAGGTCATTCTAGTTTGACCGCCTTGTCCTATATCAAACTTCATTGAACCTTCAAAGTTATGCTCTGGAGCAGTTGTAGTAACGTTAATAATACCGCCTGTTGCATTTCTTCCAAAAAGAGTTCCCTGAGGTCCAGATAAAATTTCTATTTGCGATGAATCAAAGAATCCTATGGTTGTGAATACTGAACTATTTACTTGAAGTCCGTTTATATGAGATTGAACTGAAGCTGTTGTATTTGCTCCAACTGCTGTTCCAATTAAACCCCTTATACCAACATTGGTACCTGAACCAATACCTGGAGATTGAATAAAGCCCGGTATTAACTCAGCCATATCTTCAGTTTCAGTAATTTGTGCTTCTACCATATCAGTGGAAGTTAAAGCCTGGACTGAAAGAGCTAGATCTTGAACAGATGTTGCTTTTTTAGTTGAAGTAACAATTACTTCCTCTATTTCTTGAGCAACCAAATTGATACCAAATAAAGAAATTGTTAATGGTAATAATAAGAAATACTTAGTTATACGTAATGACATAACGAAAACCCCCCTTAGGTTTTAATTTATATATTCGTAGGTTAAGGGAAAAAATCAATAATTACAAATATTTTTGTCTATTTATTTAGGTACAAAATCATCTCCATGAGAACCATAAGGATGACATTTTAAAATTCTTTTTGTACTAAGATAAAAAGCATAAAAAAAATTATGAGTCTTAAAAGCTTCAGTTGCATAGTTTGAACAAGTTGGATTAAACCTACATGAACTCCCTATAAGTGGAGAGATAAATTTTTGGTATAACTTGATTAGATATACAAATAAAGAATTCATCTATTTTGGTGATGCCTCTTTAATAATTTGATCAATGAATTCTTCAAGTGAATAAGAAAAATTTTCAGAACTGCCAAGCCTTCTTACTGTTATCATTTCAGAGGCTGCTTCATTTTTTCCTAAGACAATAATATTCGGGACTTTTGCATTACTATGTTCTCTGATTTTGTAACTAATTTTTTCATTCCTAAGATCCAACTTAGAGCGAATATTTAACTCTTTTAATCGATTATGAATTTTTTGAGCATACTCATTTACATCAGATGTAATCGAACAAATTGTTAACTGAGTTGGTGCAAGCCACAGCGGAAGTTTGCCTGCATAATTTTCTATAAGCACACCAATAAATCTTTCAAAAGAACCAAGAACAGCTCTATGTATCATGACGGGTTGATGTTTAGACCCATCTTCGCCAATATATTCTGCATCAAGCCTTCCGGGAAGATTAAAATCTGCTTGGAAAGTTCCACATTGCCACTCTCTTCCAATAGCATCAGTTAAAACAAAATCTAACTTGGGTCCATAAAAAGCACCGTCTCCTTCATCAAGCTCATAAGGAAGTCCTAATTTTTTTATAGCATTTTCTAAGGCCTGTTCAGCCTTATCCCATACCTCGTCAGATCCCACTCTTACTTCAGGTCTAGTTGATAACTTAATATCAAATGAACCAAACCCTAAATCAGAATAGATTTCTGATAATAATTCTATGAATGATTTTGTCTCAGATTCAATCTGATCTTCTGTACAAAAAATATGACCATCATCTTGAGTAAATCCTCTTACACGCATAAGTCCATGCATGGTTCCAGAGGCCTCATACCTGTGGCAGGAGCCAAATTCAGCATATCTTAGTGGTAAATCTCTGTAAGATTTAAGTCCTTGGTTGTAAACCTGAACATGGCAAGGGCAATTCATTGGTTTTAAAGCATTGGTTCTTTTTTCATTAGCGTGTTCTTCATCAATTTCTGTTATAAACATATTCTCTCTGTATTTATCCCAATGACCTGATGCTTCCCATAATTTTCTATCTACAACCTGCGGTGTATTAATTTCTTTGTAACCACAAGCATCTAATTTTTTTCTAACAAAATCTTGAAGGAGTCTATAAATGATCCACCCGTCTGGATGCCAAAAAACCATACCAGGAGCCTCCTCTTGAAAATGAAATAAATTGAGCTCTTTACCAATTTTCCTATGATCTCTTTTCTCTGCTTCTTCAAGAGACAACATATAAGCTTTTAGATCTTTATCATTCTTCCATGCAGTTCCATAGATTCTTGTTAACATTTTATTTTTTGAATTCCCTTTCCAATAAGCCCCAGCTAATTTGGTGAGCTTAAAAGAACCAATATGTTTTAGGCTTGGTAAATGCGGACCTTTACATAAATCAAAAAAATTTCTGTCATCCTGGTAATAAATCTGAAAATTATCTTTTTGATCAGAACTTTCTACTATAGATTGTTTATAAGGTTCTTCAGTAAATGCATTTAAAGTTTCTGCTTTTGAATGTAATTTTTTGGTTATGCTTGAGCTTGACGCAATAATTTTTTGCATTTCATCTTCTATCTTAACTAGATCTTCAGGTGAAATAGGCTTTTCAAATTCAAAATCATAGTAAAAACCATCTTTAATAGTAGGTCCAATTGCTAGTTTTGCTTTTGGGTATAAATTTTTAACTGCTCTAGCAAGGACTTGTGCAGTAAGAGTATGCCTCATTATCTCAAGACCTTCTTCGGATTCTATCGTGATAATAGAAACTTCTGAATCTTCTTCAATAGGATCACTTAAGTCTTTTTGAATACCATTTGCTGTGATAGCGACCGCTGCTTTTACCAATCCAGGGCCAATGGTTTTTGCAATATCTAAACCAGTCGAACCTTTAGGCAATTCTTTAACACTTCCATCCGGCAATGTAATATTCATAAAAGTCATTATATAGGGAAATATCCGTTAGTATTAGTAGAACTACTCATTAAATGTTCTTTAATTTAATATATTCCTATTAAGAGTTTTAATTGTGTTTATTGCCTTCTTAGTTAAATGGATATAACAGATCCCTCCTAAGGATTAGTTGCAGGTTCGATTCCTGCAGAGGGCGCCATAAAAAAAAGAGCTGGCGAAAACCAGCTCAAATGTACTTAGTTTAGAATTAGTTAACTCGAATCATAATATCATCAGAGTGGCTTAATATATCTAACTTTTGATTCACTAGAACTGCAGTTAAAGGCTGGAGCTTTTTGTTTATTTGAGCAAATTCAGTATAGCTATCAAAACCACAAACAATTTGCCATTCTAGTCCTGGTCCCCATACATGTGACATCATATTACATCCACCAAAACCCTCATCATATATATCAAAAATTATTTGCGCTCTTTCTGCTCTCTCCCCTATTGTTAAATAAGGTCCAAAAGAATAAGTTGCCATGACTAAATATTTAGAAGGACCAAGATTTTTTTTATCAACTGATACTAACCTATCGTCATGATCGCCATAAAGTTGCCTTACATCCGAGCCCGCAGCATTGTCATTAATCTTGGCAAATTGCTCCCATGTATCAAAATAACAATAACTATAAAAAGCTCTATCTCCACCAAAAGCATGACGCAATAGGCCGCAGTTGTTGTATCCATCTTTTTTTAACTGCTCAACATTTTTTAAAAGGCTTTTGGATAAAGTTGCAGGATTTGAACCAGCAGGGATTGTATATGTTGATAAATAAGCAAAATTATTTTCGTACTTCTTCATGTCAGCATTTTTCCTTGCGTCCATATGACCATCGGCAAGGATGATTGAAGAAGATAAAATAAATAGGCTGCAAAATAGATATTTTTTCATTTTTTTTCCTTTGTTAAGAAGACTGATTAAATGATTACCTATACGAATATACTATATTTAAAATATATTAATCAATATTTAAGGAACAAGCCAAGATGAAATAAGATCGTCATCCCAAGTGTGGATGACTCTTCTATGCCCTGAGCTTTTTAAATGCAAAAACTCCAATGATGTAAATGAGAAAATAAGAACTGCAAAATTTATATAACCATCCTCAATATTTCCATCTTTTAAGTCATATTCTTTAGGATTTGATATTTTAAGTGTTGAGCCACCTTTTACTGAATAACACTTTTTTGATCTTGTTGTAGATCCCTCCCATGCAGCTTGGGTTAAATTATCTTGATAATGAACTGACATCCTTCCTTGAAGCTTGATTTGAATTTTCAGTTTTGGATCATAGCCTAAGACACTTGCTGAGCTATTATTTACATAATGTTTTATCTTTGGAGCTCTGTAATCAGTATGAAATCTTAAATATCTTTCTTTTAGGTTGAACTCTCTGAGAACCATCACTCTAGTTACGACTTGATTGTTATCAATTGAGGATACAGTAAGAGTGTGAAAAAGAGTTTGTGCATTTTTAACCGCATTGTTGAGAATTAAATCTGCGCTTTGAAGTGTTTGAGAAATTTCATTATATTCCTCTGGCAATTTATCTTCTAAGCTTCTGTCAGTACTCATGATTTTAGATTCCAATCAGATCCAGATTTTGTATCTTTAATTTCAATACCCATATCTAATAATTTCTTCCTTATAGCATCCGCTTTTTCAAAATCTTTATTTTTCTTTGCATCAAGTCTTTCTAAAATAAGCCTATCAATTTTTTGAGTATCAATATTTTTATCATCATAAGAAAACCAATCTAAATAATTTTCTTGACAGATACCTATCAGATCATTTGCTAGGAGCATCTTAGACTTAAATTCAGGCAAATCATCATCAGAAATAGAACTAAAATCTTTAATCATTTTATTGAGATTGGCAAATAAGCCCGGAGTATTTAGATCATCTAATAAAGGTGATATAAATTCGAGTGACGACTCATTTATTTTAGATGCCTGGACATCTTTAATCTCAGCGAGTATTTTATATAACTTATCTAAAAGCTTTTTTGCTTGATGAACAACGTTATCATTCCAATCCAGCGCCTGTCTGTAGTGAGAAGAAAGAAGTGATAATCTAATAACTTCACCATGATTATTTTTTGTTAAATCTTTAACTAAAGAAATATTGCCTAAAGATTTAGACATTTTTTCACCATGAACAGTTACAAAACCGTTGTGCATCCAGTAGTTAACATAAGATTTTGGGTCGTTGATGTTAGCTGAAGAACAACAGCTTTGCGCAATTTCATTTTCATGATGTGGGAAGGTTAAGTCTCTGCCGCCGCCATGGATGTCAAAAGGTAATCCTAATGTTTTTTCTGACATGGCTGAACATTCTGTATGCCAGCCCGGTCTTCCAAACCCCCATGGAGAATCCCAACCTGGCTGCATCTGGTTGCTTGGCTTCCATAAAACAAAATCAGCAGGATCTTTTTTAAATGGTGCTATTTCAACTCTACTTCCAGCAATTTGTTCATCACGATTCCTTTTAGAAAGCTTCCCGTAATTTTCATACGATGGTACATGAAATAAGACGTGTCCATCTTTTTCATATGCATGATCTTTAGAAATGAGATCTTCAATAAGCTCTATCATTTCAGGTATATATTCAGTTGCTTTTGGTTGAATATCTGGAGATTTTACCAAAAGTTTCAACATATCTTCATTATAGATGTCCGTATATTTTTGAGTTATTTGCTCTATAGGAACATCTAGCTGGTTAGCGGCATCAATTATCTTGTCATCAATATCTGTTATATTTGATACGTAAGTTACTTTTGGATAGATGAGTCTTAAAACTCTCACCAGTGTATCAAAAACAACTGCCATTCTTGCATTACCAATATGAGCATAGTTATATACTGTAGGCCCACATGCATAGATTTTTACATGGTTTGGATCTAATGGAGTGAAATCTTCTTTTTTACCTGTGTATGAATTAAAGATTTTCATTCTATGTTTTCTAAGCTTATTATTTTCATTTCCCTAAGAGTTTTCAATAGTGGTAACAAAGGCATACCCCTAATTGTATATGAGGAACCATTTACTGATGAAAACAAGTTACAACCAAGCGATTCAAATTTATATGCGCCTGCAGCATTTATTGGGTTCTCTGCTTTAACATAATTAACAATTTCCTTGTCTGTTAAAGAGTGCATGTTAAGTTCTACAATTTCACAATAATTCCATAAAGAAACCCCATCTTGATACAAACATACTCCGCTATATTGATAATGGGTAGTCCCTGATAATAGCTTTAAATTTTCAATAGCTTTGTCTTTTGAACCGGGTTTATCAAAGACCTTGTTTTGAAAAATACACATCTGATCTCCTCCAATGACAAGATGATTGGGATTATTAATACTTACCTCAGATGCCTTAGCAGCTGCCAATGATATCACTTGGTCTTCAAACGGAAGCCCATCCATTTCTTTTTTTAATAAATCTTCGTCAACATGTGAAGAAATAACTTCAAAATGAATACCTGCATCTTCAAGCATCACTCGTCTGCTATGAGATCCAGAGGCTAAAATAATTGGAGTGTTTGGATAAATGCTTGGCATAAAACCAGCTCCTAGAAAATTCTAAAACTGCTTAGGGGAGTTTATAAGATTCATAAACTCAGCTCTAGTTTCTATATTATCCCTAAAACTTCCAAGCATTCTACTTGTTATGGTGCTAGATTCTGTTTTATGAATTCCCCTCGTAGACATGCACTCATGGTTTGCGTCTATAACTACAGCAACACCTTTAGGCTCAAGAACTCTGTTAATAGTGTCTGCTATTAATGCTGTCATTGTTTCTTGCGTTTGAAGACGTTTCCCAAAAATATCTACTACTCTTGCAAGCTTGCTTATACCAACAACTCTTTTGTTAGGAATATAGCCTACATGGGCAACACCAACTATAGGAACCATGTGATGTTCGCAATGAGATTCAACTCTAATATTTCTTACAATGACAACTTCATCATACCCCTCAACTTCTTCAAAAGTTTTACCTAGAACTTTTTCAGGGTCTTCACCATATCCGGAAAAGAATTCGTTATAAGACCTTACCACTCTATCGGGTGTCTCAATAAGACCCTCTCTGTCAGGATCATCACCTGCCCATGAGATTAAAGTCCTTACAGCATTTAAAGCTTCTTCTTTACTAGGTTTATTAGGCATTTTATTTCCTTAATTTGATATGTGCATATTTTAAAGAATAATACTGAAATAAAAAAGGAGAGACGCACTATCTCTCCTTTAAATTTAAAATATTAAATATTATCAGTAATAATTTTGAGAACTACAGCTAAAACAAATGATGATGTAATGACGGCTCTTACGGAAGCTATAACTGGAAGCATTTTGCCCCAAATTGCATTTGCTTCAATAAGAAATATTATTGCCAACCCTATCAAAACTGCATTTGTACTTATATCAACTCCAGCTCCATGAACTGAGTAAACCATATACATAAGCATTGGAACTGAAAAAAGTGTATTAGTTCTTGATGCTAGACCGGCTTTAGCTCCAGCTAATGCTGCATCTCCATCTTTCATACCTAAAACAATTTTTTGATTTCTCCAGATAATGCCCCATACATTTAACATCATCAAAGTGCCCATTACTGCACCGAGAATGATTTCAGTACCAATTCTTACATGAATTTGATAAAGAAGAATTACTCCGGTTAAAAAAGTAAATAAAGCAGCCCATCTAAACCACCATAAAGCATTTGGTGCTAATTTT
>Ga0209425_10004327_pt1 | contig 14493 bp, 13 predicted proteins | sample COG_05_FD_184749 | JGI IMG/M metagenome (GOLD analysis project Ga0209425, IMG submission 184749) | Pelagic Microbial community sample from North Sea - COGITO 998_met_05 (SPAdes) (version 2) | ecosystem: Environmental > Aquatic > Marine > Neritic zone/Coastal water | place: Helgoland, sampling... | reverse complement strand
AACTTGTCATCCAACTTGTCATCCAACTTGTCATCCAACTTGTCATCCAACTTGTCATCCAACTTGTCATCCAACTTGTCATCCAACTTGTCATCCAACCTATACTTTTCAGCATCCATGTCTTCTTCGTCCGTTGAGTCATCGTCAACCGGATCGTCAACCGGATCGTCAACCGGATCGTCAACAGAATATGGATCGTCAACCGGATCGTCATCATCTTCATCAGAATATTGGACGACAGTGTCACCTGAACCATATCCATCCTCGTCATCCTCATCCGCTTCGGGGACACGCTGTTCGGTGAGACTATCAACGGCCACATTCACATCATCTGCGGACACATCGGCCACATTCACATCATCTGCGGACACATCGGCCACATTCACATCATCTGCGGACACATCGGCCACATTCACATCATCTGCGGACACATCGGACACATCGCACACATCGGACAGAAATTCATTAAAGTCATCAACATCATATTTTTGATATTTTTGCGTAACGTCTTTAGTATGGATACGTTGCGCAGCTACACCCACGCCTTCTAGAAGCATGTCTTGTGTGGCGTCGTTAAGGTTAGTGTCCCATTCTAACATGTTCATAGTATCGTCCAAAACAAAACTATCAATCAAATCCTTACATGAAGAAGACATATTTTGCCACCGATTTTTAAGCCGTTTGATACCACGACGCCGTTAAACGACAAGCTAAACAGAAAAAGAATGTGATTTGGCAACACCGATGCGGAATCTCGTGGACAAGTGAGCGTTGATCCGTCGCGATGCGTTCAAGCAAGAGTCATGTCATGGACTCCACGAAGTCATGGCCACCATTCTTTCGGTAATAATACATGCGATATCATTACGATGTTGTAATGCTGTGTATATACTAATTCAAATATATTTCAAATGTGTTGTGCGTGTTTACTATAGTCCGCCGGGTATACTAACTGTCAAAATACGTCTATCTAAACCCATACTTATACTATTCCGTTATATTGTCAAAAGACGGCCAGGGTTTGCCGCCAATTCATAGAATCAAAAACCCAGTCGCATCCTCTCGTCAGAAAATCTCAAAAAAAGAAAAAATTTTCAAAAAAAAATAATTTCTGTGGATCTGGATATATCCAGATCCACAGAAAAAAACAAAAAAAAAAAAATAAAAAAGAAAATATGAGATTTTGAATATCTCGTTGACACTGGACTCGGACCTTCACTGAATTGTAGCAAAAGCTAGCCGTCTTTTGACAATATAACGGAATAGTATAAGTATGGGTATACATAGTATGGAATGCCGGATAGAATACTGTGTGAATAGAATCACTCATTATGGGTGGTTTATCAGGATTGCGTTAGGGTTAGGGTTAGGATCGCGTTAGGGTTAGGGTTAGGGCTGATAAAGGTTTATAGTATTGATATGGGTTAGGTAAACGGTATTGATGTATCAATACTGATTAGGCGACAGCCAATTAAATGAACAATCACTTAAGTGACCTGTCCAACTTTAAAATTTCAAGCATTCACCGCAGCACCACACCGCCGCATAGGGGTAGGTAGATCCGTGTTTGAGTCGTTTGGACCCGTCTTTGACGACCTTAATTCCACTAGCGGACACTTCCAATTGAATGGTCACACCAAACATGCCTCCAGCTTTGAGAGTCCAGGTATTCACCGATTTCTTTGCAGAGTCCACGGTGATCTGAACGCATCCTAGTCTAGTCTTTCCTTCCTTTTTACATTTGCTGTTGCCGCACTTGTCTTGAAACCGTAAAATATAGATGTTCTGAATAGAGCTGATTTCGGGGGTAAGCGGCGTTGCGTATCTGTAGATAGATGGTACTCTACATATGCCATCCTTTACTAGTGGGCAGTTAGTGCCGCACTCCTGATGAACGGGATCATTGTCTAACACTGCCAGTACCCCTGGGTTCAACATGGTTTCTACTTCCCACGCCCACTTCCCGGCGCGTGTGCACTTTCCATATTCTGTTGGTTTAGGGTAAGCTTTTATTTCCTGTATTCCCATTTGATATAGCGTAAAGCCAGTTATAAATAATATATTTTTATTAATAGGCGACCTGTCTCCGGTGTATAAATTAACAAGACTTATGTTATATTATTTTATCAATGATACTTGGTATGATCTACGCGGCAGTCTTTTGTAAAGTGATGTACAACGGACAAGGCGAGGCACCACGTGTCGTTATAAACTGTGGACCATTCGTAAACGGACGTTTAACACTATGCGGTTACCACGTCCATCATTGGATGGTATTCTGGTACCTTGGTCTTGCGGCAATCCATCTCGAAATGGGTGAAAACATTATTGCATTCTGTGCCTGTCTCGTACTACATGGTATGTCGTACGCAGACCGATTCAACTTCAAATGCTAATCACACGCTCACGTTCGTCCGACGACGTTTGCGGCCGCCACGTGCCACGGATGTCGTGGATGTCGTCGACATGTTCATCAGTTGACACTTTTCACGCGGATAATACTGTCGCATGGAATCCGCAAGCTCACGAACCAACAGTGATTTCATCGACATGTACACTTTGTCCTTGTCATCCATTTCCAACACAATGAACTCGTGTTTAGACTGCTTCACACCCGTCGACGCGTTGTACTTACTCACCGCGTCGTTGATCAATGATTCCAGGTGAGTCACGTCTTTCACACTCTTTCCATTCAGCTTCGTCACACGGGAAAACGGCTTTAACACTTTCTGAGAAGACACATGCGTATGCGGTGGGATGTACGTCACCACCACCGCCGTGTCCATGTGCAGTGTTTCCACCAAGAAATTCGTCAACGGGATCGCTTGAATCGGTGGGCATATAGCCTCTTCGTCTTCATCGTCCACCGGCTCCAAATGTTGCATGGACAAGTTCATGAACACCATGCCGCCCAATAAAGCATATGGCACTTCCTCCCATGCATGGTACGCATCACGTACCTTGAACTCGATCGGTATCGGACGGACATCAAGTCTTACAGTCTTACCGGGCTTGCGCGTCGACCAAGCGAACACATCGAAAGTGATGTCGTCGGGTGACAACGACAGAATAAATTCCTGGTCTTCCAGCGGTACACGCTTGTCCGTCCAATCGCATTTCACCAAGCCGTAATTGTCCACGTTGTACCGTTTCCCGCCGCTAGAAATCCCCAAGATAATATCCTTCTCTTTTATAGCCGCGATGCCCACGGCACCGGTTGGGAGCACACGTTTCAACGACGCACCTTGCACAGAACTGTCGATGCCATGGTACGAGAGGTAATCGGGCGTTGTCGTCGCGGTCGAAATGCCCCATGAGGGAGTCCACAGAATCACTTTCTCGGTGTACGTTGCCCAATAACGGAAGAAACGTACAATCTGGTAAATAGGACCCGCTAACGCAAGTGCCTCCGATTCCGTCACGGACGCCGTGCAAATGCCAATCACTTTGCCGCACATCATCAACGGTCCACCGCTGTTTCCACCGTTTAACGACAGCGAACACTGGATCATGCCCATCTCACGTCCGCTCACACATCCCTCGCACAATTGATAATCGTTAGACAGATTTGGAAAGCCAATCGCCACCACTTTCTGGGAACTACCCTTTATCGTCTTGTCCGTTTCCAATGACAAATTGGGAATGCTCTCGATAAATTCACGAACGTTACCAGAATCGAACCACATTGGGTGCTCTCCATAAGGATCGACCAGCAGCACCGCGACGTCCAATGACGGGCACACGTAAATCACCTCCGCAGTGATAGCAGAGTTGCCCTGCGCAGGGTAGCGCAATAAGCAAGTCTTGTCCGCCAGCTCGTCCACCACGTGGAAATTGGTCAAAGCAAAGCGTAAATTCTTTTGTGCGTTTCGTCCACGGGCACGCTCACGTAAAAGCACGTGCACACCATGGAAACGATGGTCTCTCGGTATTACCACACCAGACTTCACCACCTGGTCCCAGCCGAACAGACTCATAGCATTGACGAAAAATGCAGTGCCTCCAAACGTCACATCTTCCTGGACAACGTACGGTTCCCGACGGTTCATGCCTCGATGGACTCCCATCACTTTGCAGACACTTTTCTTCGCATTGGTTACTTGTCTTGCGTTCATCTTCTTTTCGTTGCATCAGGTGCGTATTTATAACTGTACATCCACGAAGTGCGTCACTTCGAGACCTTGTCGAGACCTCGTCGGCAAATATATTTTAACCCACCATACAAACCTTCCGGCGTAGTATAAAAAGTAAATCATTATACATATACACAGCACGCCATGACAGACGCTCAAATCGTCGCCGGTGTCCAACAGTTCCTCGCAAAATGCACCAGGACGTTGCAACACATTTCCGGTGTATGCGTATTGACAGTCGCCGACGGGACACTCACGGGAACATTCATTTTCAACTACACCAACAAACAAATGATGACACAGTATCCTGTGCGGCAATTGTCATGCAATTCGCCTGTCTTTGAAACCATCAATGGCACGCGGTGGTCCATACGCCTTGCCACACGTTTACCGGATACAGTCGGGGTGGGAAAAATGATACAAACACAGTATACTCCACAGCTGCTCGAGAAAATAGGGATGGGGAAAATACCATCACAACCGTAACTGTACGGTGTCCTTACCAATAAACACTATGTACTTCCCAATGAGTTTCTTAAAGAGTTTCTTAAAGCGTAAAGTTTCTAGGATCGGGTTGGGCAGTACGTACAGTTTCCTATCGGCCGCTTTAAACGCTTTAACTATATCAAACAGAAACATCTTTACGTCCTTTTCTATCTTGTTAGCCCAGTTAGGGTTCGCTTCTTGTTCTTCTGTACCAGTCGTTATATGCGCCATGTAAAAATCATCATCGTTTAATTGGCTGTACCATCTGAATGAATCTCGCATGAACAGAGCTTCCAGTACGACCTTATCAGTTTCACCATCCACGTATACCTCTTTTGTGACAGATATATCACTTCCTCCTGCTGGGGCTTGTCGGACAGTCATGGTGTCTGGTATGGAATATTTGTCAATAAAATTCTGCTCGATATCAGTTGGCGTGTACTTCTTTGATTTCGTATTGCCCATACTTTACTACTAAATCTATATAAAATATATACGGATTTATTGCTCAACCTAGTCTAATCGCAATATGTTCTCCCAAATTAGGTGGATCACACTGTCCTCCGTTGAACGTCCATCCGTCTATGGGGGCAATATCACTATTAGAAGAATGCGTGTACCATCCCAAACACCAACCCCATCCAGGCGAGTGTCTTAACATTTTATCAAATCGACGACTTCTCCACCACACATCTCCGTTTCCAGTTGTTTCGCTGTACCAAAACGTATCGTTATACGCTTCGTCTTCGCACCCAGTGACTTTGTAATTTGGTATAAGCGGCATTTGTCTCATAGATCGTTCACTTATATACCCGCCACAAATGCTCCGCTCACCCATGGAATATCCACCACAGCACCAGAATCAATATAATGGACAACATGTACATTTCTGGGACACTTATCGACGGTCGGGTAGGTGACGTATCACGAGTGGGTCGAATACGCTTACGGAGTTCCATCGCCATGGTGGGGCAGTCGCCACATTTATATTCTATTTTTATATTCTACACGTTCTAAAATTTCCAACGACTCCCACAATCCACACACTGACAAAACACAGTGGCCGACTCATCCGCCGATCGCGTTTGCATCTCGGTCCGGTGGACTCGCCGTGACTGACACTTACCACATTGAAGGTCGCCTTCGGCGACGTCCACGTCTTCGTCGTCCGCTTCAAAAGGCTCCAATTCGATACTCGCTTCTTCAAACGTCATACCGGTACACAGCCGCCGGATAAACAATGGGTATTTTTCCGAACCCATTTGCCAACATTGCGCTTCCATCGGGGACGCTCGTCGCTTCGTAATACGCAAAGACGTCGTTAGTGCCGACAACCCATGCTGCCGCAACGTGGGCAGACGACTGTACATCGGCGCTCGTTCAATGTGCCATCGAATGATATACGTCACTATCCACGATCGTCGCGGTGGCTTCCGTTCTTTGCCGTGGCTAATTTTTAACCCACCATACTATAAGTATAATTTTAGACTATGTTTATATTATAGACAGAACCGTCCGGTGGGTGTAAATTTCGCCACGCCGATTCCACGAACACTGGGTTGAAATTCTGACCATTCTATGGAGTATATACATAACATATACATAACGTACCAGCCGTAACATGACAAAGGTCGCTAAGCTGGCAGCCTTTATGATAATATTAATTTTGGCTTTTGTAAAACTAGCCCCCTTTAAAATGTCTAAAGAAACCACATCTTTACGGTTCAAACATATGCCGTTGCTGTCTATTTATATTCATTCAGGACCTTCCCTAATTGAAGGACGACAAAGACAAAGAAAACATTGTTTTCATTCATATAGAAAACACAACATTACTTCTACCTTTGTTGTTGCTAGACCAAGTTTCGACGACAGACCTCACAACGCGCATGCCCAAGGACAGCATGGGACTACTAAGGAACATGCTCTATCGGAAATGTTATTGAACGAATCAAACCAATATAATGATATGTTATTATTGCAACATAGAGACTATTACAGAGATATGACCGATAAAATGCTCGCTTATTTCAAATATGATTACACACACGTAAATAGCAAGTATGTATTTAAAACGGATGATGAATACTGCTTAAACATCCCAAACGTATTAAAGGTTTTAGAAACCCATAAAAAAAGCTCTAACGAATTATACGTCGGATACTATATGTTCAAAGGTACAGAATATGAAAGTATGAAAGGACCGCATGGCGAAATAGCACGATTTGCTTCTGGTGCAGCTTTAGGAATCTCTAGAGGTTTAGTGAAAAACATTGTAAACACGAACTGGGCTCATAGTTCATTGTATCATATTTATGGGACCTCAAGCGACGACGCAAATTTAGGAAAATGGATAGTGTACGCTCAACAAACAAATAAAATTGAAACAGACTATGTCGTGGACGATATAAAATATACCATAGTCTAAAATTATACTTAAAATATGGTGGGTTAAAAATTAGCCACGTACTCTGCCGGTTCCACATTCTGTTCGTCCATGTAGTCCAATGGTATCGTATCAGCCATGAAATGACACCCGTAACTACCGTGATGCACGCTAACCACCTCCACGATCGCTGCTCGAAGTGTAAACATCCCAATGGAACGAAGTTTAAGCAGTGTAAACCCTGCCGGGAAAATCAAAGAAAACACTGTCAAAAAAACGAGAAAACAAAATATGACTACACCGTCAAAACTTCCTGTCGTCAAACTTCTCGTGTGTAAGGACGATGGTATACTGGCAGTACACTCTGTATGTTTGTGATACTTTGTACCCGAGCCGATAGCATGAAGATTCAGATTATTAAGACTAGAAGACTAACATGTTAATACATACACATACTTTTTAACTTAAAATTTCAATGTAAAAACTTGGCTCATGGTGTTATCTACATCCACATCGACGTCTTGAGCGCTCAAATACCTAAAAGCATCCTGCAGCAATCTTATAATATCGCTATTCCCATTCTCCATTGCAAGATCTAATGCTGTTCGACCATTGCTGTCCCTTAAAGTGATGTCGATCTGAGATTGACTGGCGGGGGTGAGTCTTAATAAAAGTTCATGGACAACCTCGATTGCCTCGGTATTCACTGCGTGATGGAGTGCGGTCCGCCCATTTTCGTCCTGTACATTCAAATCAACTGGACCAGAAAACGTTCTAAGATGAAGAATCGTTTGAACCATCTTCAGACGCCCATACATTGCTGCAAACATTAATGCGGTTACTCCACCGGCGGCGACTGCATTTTTATTCAAGATGAGGGCAAGGATTCGACCGAACAAATGGGAAGAGCATCCTTCAGCTACGGCGGTGTGAAGGGCGTTGCGTCCGTATTGATTGACTTGATTGGGGTCCGCTCTACTATCCAACCCTAACCCTGTCAACAATGCGTCTATGGCATCTTCATCATGCGCCTTTAATGCCGCGTTTAAAGGAGGTTCTGGTGAAACCTCCCCACCATACTTTGTCATTGCATGGTCGTATCTGAACCGTTCAATCATCGCAATAATAACAGGTCGATCGGTATGATGTCTTATGGCTTGTAGGGTTGCAACATTCACATCAATCATCGGATGGTTCAACAACGCAGTGACCATTTCCAGATGATTCTGGTCTGCTGCTAATATCAATGCTGTGTATTTGTCATAATAGTCAACTGCATTCACATTGTGGGTCATGCCGAGAATTCTGTTGAAGAGAGGGAGACTGCAGCCGTTGAATGCAGCCGTGTGAAGTGCATTCCGGTCGATTTCATCGACTTGATTGGGATTCTGTCCACCGGTCAACAATGCGTCTGCCGACTCTTCATCCTTCTCCTCCAATGCATAATTTATGGGAGGAACCAAGCTGTTAGAACTATACTTTGCCATCGCCCGCTCGTATATGAACCGTTCTAACATCTCAAGAATATGACGTCTTTCATCTTGTTGATCACTTTTGTCTTTATCTTTTCTTGCTTGCATAAGTGGTGTTCTACCATAATGATTTTTGAGAGATGTATCGATCCTATCATCACTCAGAAGTTGACGCACGATGGCGGGGTGGTTCCAGACTACTGCCATGTGCAATGCGGTCTCGTCAAGGATCTCGAAGTTGAGTAGAGTTCTGTTCTGAACATTCAGCTGTATATCTGGGTGATTCATCAATGAACCCACAATATCCAGATGGTTACGTCGTGCTGCCAACATCAATGCTGTCAACCCGTCTTTAACTGCATTCACGTCGTCAATCTCTTCAAGAATTAAATTAAAGGTAGTGAGACGACAGCCTGCCCGTGCAGCCATATGAAGTGCATTGTACCCGTCCTCGTCGACTTCGTTGGGGTCGGCACCGTTTCGAAGAAACTCCTCTACGGCGTCTTGATCATTCTCTCCGATAGCCGCAAATAAGGGAGTGAGTAGTGTACCGTTTGTATCGACAGTGTGATCGTATCTTAAAGTCGTGATCAAAGATCTTTGCGCAGCGGTACTTTGTTCAAGTGATAGATTAGCAGCTCTTATATTTTGCTCATTCATATTCAACACAGCTTCTTTCGCTCGCGTATTCTTTCCTTCATCTCGTAACTCCTCAATTTCATTTTCTAACGATAATTTCTCCGCTTCCAATGTTTCAAGTCGATGAGTTAAGATCTGAACGTCATCTTCCACTTGGCCGTACAACGCAACTTGTTCGTCTATTTCGATCTGCGTGAGATATTGCACGCCTCTAATTTCTCTGTTATCGAACGGATTCTTCGATCGCCGTGGCGCGTAATCAGGCAACTGTCCAGGAATTAATGGTCTTGAACACACATGTCGTTTCAGCATGTCTGCGCAGAAAAGTTGTAGCTTGCCATCACTTTCAGCACTTTCAGCCCCAGCCCAAACGTGTGAAGCGCCACTTCCCACATCAATCTTGACTGGTCTAAATTTACTGACATCAAGAGTACCGACGTCACAGTCAACCGTTATATTGTTTAAACGAAACAAGAGTGAGTGTTCTGCATCCGGCATATCATTTTCGCGAAATTTTTCCAGAGTGTAACAGACATTTAATTCAGCTATCATGTTTTATATTCTGCTACTGTAAGAACAATAGCTAGCTTTTATAGTTGAAAAGGGACGAATGATATATATATTAAACGAGTGGGTTATATTAAACGAGTGGGTTATATTAATTAATGTCGTAAGTTCTTAAAGCGCGGGTGCGCATTTGCCTTCGGCTTTGATGCAAGAGCAGGAGGAGTCTCGTACGTCGGATGCACTTTATAGCGCCTTTGGGTTATGGACTTGGTCCGGTAATATGTTTCCCGCTTTGGCGGCGGTTTCTTCTGTTCTTCCCACATCTCCTCCGCTTCCGTGGAAGTTATGTTGGGTATGCTTAACACATCGTTTATATACTGTTCCACCAGCCAGAGGATAGTATAACGATCATCATGTTCGTATAACTCATAAGCCAAACCAATCGCAGTGTTAGAAAAATACTGTTGGTCTTCGCCTTCAACTCCGAGAAACACGTTTGGATGTAATTGAAGTATTCCCTCAACTTCATCATCTTGCCCTAGTTTTATTGCGGAGTATAATGGCACTTCCGGTTCGTCCACCCTGTCGTCGTCTCTATAGTTATTGACGTTTTCTTTAGTTAGTTCTTTCGTTACCTTTTCCAACGCCATAATCGATTTCCTCCGAAACATTATTTTTCAAGAATACTAGGTAGCTTTTATACTCTAGAAGGGACGATGCTTGTTATAAATATATTAAAACTACACAGTAGATGACAAATTTATTAAGCGTATAAATAGTTAAATACAACGTGTAAATGAAAGTAAATACTATAATTATTACATCCTATGGGATCTATGTATGTATGTGCGCCTTACTATCTGGTTACGAGAAGAAGACGATGCAAAGAACCACAGGTTTTGTTCACAGCACTATGAATTTCATCGTATTGTACGCTCTGTCGCTATGGTTTACGGACATCCCAGAGGGTTCCGGTTCCATTTGGGTGATTCCAATATGGATTGTTATGTCGGACGCGATATTCACTTGTACGCATCGTTTCTTGCACACTCCTGCTTTATATTGGATACATAAGCAGCACCATTTGAGCAATAGTATAACGGGTACTTACACGACTTCAACCTTTGATTCGCATATATTGGAGTTTTTGTTTGGTAACATATCGACCGCTCTCCTTCCGCCCCTGTTGGTTCGAGGTACGGATACCATACAACTGTTATGGTTTGTGTTGGCGACGATCAACACTATACTTAGTCATTTCCAAGAGGGTCCTCATTTGGTACACCATCGACGCTTAAAGTACAACTATGGTCAGGGTCTGTACATATGGGATAGACTATTTGGTACTTATATGTAACGCGTTTTATAGAAGTTCGCGGTTGTTTACATCCCCCACTCATTGAAGAATACTAGGTAGCTTTTATACTCTAGAAGGGACGATTTACATAGGTAAGGTTACTCAAGTTTGTTCAGTACCATAGTCACTCTCGTAACGTCGCCGGGTTGACGTCGCCGGGTTATTGAATAAGTACATTTCTAGTGGTTCGTGCGTGCGCACACATTATAAATATCTTTAGACAGTTTAAGGTCATCCGGGACAAAATTACACTGCTAGGGATCGAACCTAGGCTACATTTCTGTGTTTGACGCGGGTCATGAGCCCACCGCTCTTCCAACTGAGCTACAGTGTATAATATACTTTAAATAATATACTTTAAATCCTTAACGGATACCCACTGAACCACATCTCTGTTCCGCTGCGGGCGCTTACTTGTTAACATAAAAGGTTAATATTTGATATATATAGTAAAGTATTTTTTTAGCGTGCATTTATGGCACCCATCCACCAATTCCCTTCCACGCCATCTCGATACAACGGTAATCTTTTTCCGGTGCGTATGCATAAATAACATCACGCATTGCATCATGGTGATCACGTGTCAATGGACGTGGAAGGGATGGCGCTGATGTAGACCATTCGTAAATCATATAGCCAGCTTCAGCAGCTTTTGATTGAGCGAAATGACAATGTGGTTCTCCACCCTTTTTATCATATAATTGCCATAAAACGGATGCTTCTTCAAGCAATTTTACTGCTGCTATTATTTCTTTTTGTGGGAAATGATCAATGTCTGTGTAATAAGCTTCACCGTTGATAAACATTTTCTATAATGTTATCTGACCGATATAATGTTATATAATTTTAAACACTTATATACTACATGAACGTTATGAGGTCCAAGTGACAATAGTCCGGCCGACATCATAACGGTCATGGGTTTTGTCACCTGGGTGACAATCACAAAAGCTAGACGCATTCTTAGAAAAAAAATCTCAAAAAAAGAAAAAATTTTCAAAAAAAAAAAATATTTCTGTGGATCTGGATATATCCAGATCCACAGAAAAAAACAAAAAAAAAAAAAAAAAAAAAAAAAAAAAAAAATTTGAGATTTATTTTCTAAGAATGGTCCTAACCTACGGCCGAAACTGGAATGGACCAAAAGCTAGGACCATCCGCAGGCGAGGCATGCAATGTGTATTTAACATTTATTATATAGGTTATGGATAAGTATGGATTTAGATAGTATTAATATACAGCATAGTATACTATATCATACTTTGGGTTTGAATGGTGGGTTAAAAATTAGCCACGCCGATTCCACGGACACTGGGTTGAAATTCTGACCATTCTATAGAGTATATAAATATCGTATCAGCCATGAAATGACAAAGGTCACTTTAGTGACGTCCTCTAAACCACCCCACGAACGCTGCTCGTCCTGCAAACGTCCCAACGGAACGACATTTGGAAAATGTGAACGCTGCCGGGAATATGGCAGAAAACGCAATCGAAAAAAATATGATGCTACGCCGGTATGTCCTCCGGGACAGCGATATTGTGGTAAGTGCGGTCATATACAACCAGAAGACCAATTCAAATCGAGGTATTGTCGTCGACAGACGCTTACCAAAAAGTGTAAAACATGCCGTCAATCAAAGGCACGATCCGAAATAAATCCAACGACTACCACGGGCAAGTGCAAGGCGCGATGGGAAGAGTGGAAAGCGAATAATCCATGTGTCGTCTGTGGCGAAAAAGACCCCCAGCTAATCGAAGCCGACCATCTCCGTGACAAGGTGTACCACTGTAGCGCTGATCGCTATTGGTCAAATCATGGCGGCGTTCCCGCGCTAGAGACGGAGCTCGCCAAGTGCCAAAGCTTGTGCAGATGGTGTCATAGATTGAAAACAAAACGCGAACGGGGTATTTGGAAACAAACAAGTATTCTCAAACGCCGCGCGATCATTAACGCTGAGAAAATGCGTCGCGGTAAATGCCTTCGATGTCCTCGCCGTGTGACATTGGAGACGTGTTGTGCGTTTGATTTTGATCACCGCGACCCGTCGACAAAGGTGATTAAATTGAGTAAACTTGTCTTAAAATCCCAAGCCTTCTTTGACCAGCACATTGATAGCGAACTTAAAGCGTGTGATTTGCTATGCTGTAGCTGTCATAAGAAGGTCACTCTGGCAAGAAAAAAACGATAGATACATATTAATATCCTAGTAGTCTAAAATTTGATTAGTTCCTAACACTGACTCACGCGATTGACCGGCCGACATCATAACGGTCATGGGTTTTGTCACCTGGGCGACAATCACAAAAGCTAGACGCATTCTTAGAAAAAAAATCTCAAAAAAAGAAAAAAATTTCAAAAAAAAAAATATTTCTGTGGATCTGGATTAATCCAGATCCACAGAAAAAAACAAAAAAAATAAAAATAAAAAGAAAATTTGAGATTTTTTTTCTAAGAATGGTCCTAACCTACGGCCGAAACTGGAATGGACCAAAACCCTGGTCGTCTTTTGAAAATAGATACTGTATGGTAAAAGTATAAATGTATATAGTACATTTAGTATACTATGATAAATGTGTCGCATGGTGGGTTAAAATTTCACCGCGGCAAATTTGGGTTCCCGCGCAACCAAACGTACAGTTAGCGAAGATGACGAAAAGACTGTTTAGAAAAACCATATAAGCTACTCGCCTCTAATCTATACAACAACTTCAAGCATGGTTTCCATAAAGCGTGAACGCGGCGATTCGTTTGATTCTATGGACACGAACACGAGCATGGACGAAATACCGGTTAAAAAAACCAAGTTTCTGACATATTTTATAGTTTCTACCACCTATGAGAACAAACACTTTAGCACAATCAATACGACGTCGTCGTCATGTGCAGACAACGATCTGTTGTTAAAATTAACGAACGAACCCAACAGCATAACGTTGGATGCATTTGCGTCGAAGCATGACCTGGATATCGTACGCATGGAATGCCACACGTGTCCAGGTGATAGATGTGGTGCTATGATACCTACAGAGAAGCAAATGTGTGGCGATTTCACATGTTTGACGCAAGATGCTATAAACGACGAAGTAGCAGTACTCATTGCCACATCTGCCACGGACAAACTAGCACCACCGCATGATTACGAGATACCAGCCGTTGAAACCCCACCGCCACTAACCATACGTATACCGTGTGATCCCGTTAAAAAGTTAATGCTGGTTGTCAAGTGTCAATCCGTCATCCGTGGATTTCTCCAGAGAAATAAGTACACATTGACAAAAAGATTAATGAAAATCGAAGACGCATTACTTGACATCCAACAACGGATGGAAGTGATTGAACGTTCATTTGGATTTCATGATCGTTCAGAGATGTGCATCGTGGATCGCATGACGGCAATCGAAGCACACTGGTGTAATCGCCTCGGTACACGTGATGCGGGTATACAATCCCGTTTAGAATTTATCGAAAACGAGATAAAATACGTACGCGATCAGTCCGCGGCTGTGAGG
>Ga0209425_10004324_pt1 | contig 14514 bp, 9 predicted proteins | sample COG_05_FD_184749 | JGI IMG/M metagenome (GOLD analysis project Ga0209425, IMG submission 184749) | Pelagic Microbial community sample from North Sea - COGITO 998_met_05 (SPAdes) (version 2) | ecosystem: Environmental > Aquatic > Marine > Neritic zone/Coastal water | place: Helgoland, sampling... | reverse complement strand
GACCGCGTTACCGCCGTGCTGGCGAGGTTGGCGAAGTGACATGCGCGCGACGGCGCGGATGCCGCCCGCCACTGCCCTCCACAGCACAGCTCCGGTCATGGTACTATGCACCGTGAGCGATCGTCAGGTTTTAGGTATAGGTTAATAACCGTGCGTCGGCGAAAGGGACCGTCGCCGGGCTCGCCGGTCCGGTTAGATCGCCGTCGACGGTACCTGATCGACCGTGTTGGATCGCTCGGTCGGTACGAAGGCGCGGATACGACCTTTGAGGTGCGTGGCGCTTGTCTGTGTGCGCAATACGGTGCCTCCGCCGGACTGACGTGGAATTCGCCTTTTCGTCAAGGGCGGCGTTTCAGCGCCGGCCGCTTTTTGATATTTTCAACCGCGAGGGCTCGAACCGACCGCCACAAAACCCACCGCGCACGGGCGGATCGGCCAACCCCCGATCGCTCGATTGCACCACGCGCACCCGAGGTAGGTGTCGGCCCCGGACGTACCCGAGACCCGTTCGTCTCGACCCCGACTCCCGACCGATAGTCGGCAGGCGCCTGATTGTTCGAAAGTAATCAAATCATCGCGAGACGATGATGTCATCAATGATGAGCGCGACCGCCCAGCTTTGCGCGCCGGTCCGCGTGACTACGCGCAGATCCACGCCGTCCCGCACCCGCCGCGGCCCCATCCGCGTCCGCGCGGGGCTCTTCGGCGGCAAAACCAACGACGACCCGAACGCCGTGTGCGACGAAGGCCTCGCCCGCACCGCCAAGGTTGGCATCCTGGGCGGCGGCCAGCTCGGACGCATGCTCGCCATCGCGGCATCACCGATGGGCGTGCAGCTCCACTGCCTGGACCCGTCCGATCCCGCGCCCGCCGCCGTCGCGTCCAAGCACACGCTCGGGTCCTACCAGAACCGCGACGACGTCATCGCCTTCGCCAAGGACTGCGACGTCGTCACCGTCGAGATTGAACACATCGATACGAAAGCGCTGAAGGAACTCGAGGACATGGGCGTCGACGTCCAGCCCACCAGCGCTACCCTCTCCATCATCCAGGACAAGTACGTCCAGAAGGAACACTTCGCGAAGGCTGGCGTGCCCCTAGGCGACTTCGCGTCCATCGCCGGCGAGGATGAATTAAAAGCGGTAGCCGAAAAGTTCGGGTTCCCTCTCATGATCAAGTCGAGGCGGATGGCGTACGACGGCAAGGGCAACGCGGTGGCGAAGACCGCCGCCGACCTACAGGATGCCGTCGCCAAGCTCGGCGGGTACGACGCCGGTTTATACTGCGAGAAGTGGGTCCCGTTCGTCCGCGAGCTCGCCGTCATGGTCGTCCGGTCCAAGTCCGGAGAGGTCAAGGCGTACCCAGTCACGGAGACGGTCCACGCCAATAACATCTGCGACGTCACCACAACCCCCGCGAACGTCCCGTCGCACGTCGCGAATGAAGCGACGACAGCCGCGTGCGCGGCGGTGGGATCACTGGAGGGTGCCGGGATGTTCGGTGTCGAGATGTTCCACCTCGCGGATGGTCGCATCCTACTCAACGAGATCGCGCCGCGGCCGCACAACAGCGGCCACTACACGATCGAGGCGTGCGCGGTGTGCCAATACCAGAACACGCTGCGGGCCATCATGGGCTGGCCTCTGGGTGACACGGACATGCGCGTGGGCGGTGCGGTGATGAAGAACATCCTCGGCGACGGCGAGGGCGACGACGCCATGCGGCGGATGCACGACGTCATGGGCGCCGCGCTGCGGGTTCCCGGCGCTAACATGCACTGGTACGGTAAGGAAGCCGCCAAGGCTGGCCGCAAGATGGGCCACCTCACCGTGACTGGCAAGCACCCCACGGAGGCGTCCGCTAAGCTCGATCAGGTCCTCGCCATCGCGGGCGGTAAGCCCGACGCCAAGGCTGACCTCCCCCCGCTGGTGGGTATCATCATGGGGTCCGACTCCGACCTCCCCACCATGGCGGCGGCGGCCGAGACCCTCGAGTCCTTCGGCGTGGGCGTCGAGGTGACCGTCGTCAGCGCGCACAGGACCCCCGAGCGCATGTTCGAGTACGCCCGCACCGCAGCGTCGAGGGGCCTGAGGTGCATCATCGCCGGCGCCGGCGGAGCCGCGCACCTCCCCGGCATGGTCGCGGCCATGACCCCGCTCCCCGTCATCGGCGTGCCCGTCCCGCTCAAGCACCTCGACGGCGTGGACTCCGTGCACAGCATCCTGCAGATGCCAAAGGGCGTGCCCGTGGCCACGGTGGCGATCGGTAACTCGACCAACGCGGGCTTACTCGCGGCAAGGATCGTGGGCGCGTACCAGCCCGAGGTTTTGGTCCAGATGGAGTCGTACCAGGCGGACATGAAGACCGTCGTGAGCGACAAGGCTGAGGCGATGGAGAGCAAAGGGTGGAAGGAGTACCTCGGGGGCATGAAGGGCAAGCCCGAGAGCATGAAGTGATGGTGAACACGCGGCTGGCGGTGGGTTCCGTCGGTTGAACTTTTTATACGAATGTAAAATCTTTCAGTTCCAATTTCAAATCGACCCTCTTATACTCGCGTGATGCGCACTCACGGTTCAGCCACGGACATCCCCGCGACCGCCGCCGCCATCTCCGTCTCCCCTTCCTCCGCCAACCCGTGGAACTGCGCCGTGTGATACGGCGTCGACGACTCGCTCTCCGTCCCGGCACCCGGCTTTTCTCTCTCGGGCGTCATAGCCGGCATCCCGGGAAAGATACTCGCCAGACTGGGCTTCGCCTTGCCCTTCTTCTTCTGCACCTCCTCGCCAACAACCTCGAAGTTTTTGTACGTGTACCCGATGAAGTCCAAGTCCTTCCTGCTCGCCGCGACGTTCTGTTTCTGTTTCTTGGCGAAGGCGTCGTCCTCGTCGAAGGATTCAAAATTTTGCGTGTCCAGCTCCTGTAAACAAAACACATCGTCATACTATTTACCCATACAGGAGATTAAAATAAACTTACCCCGACAACCTCGGGCTGATACGGCGCGCGTATCGCGTAGAGCTTGGTCCACTGGATCCCGTAGAAGAACGGGTGCGATTTGATCTCGGCGACGCCCGCGGTGCCCAAACGCTGGTCCACGTCGCACAGGAGCCGCTCGATGAGGTCCCTAGCCTCGGCGGAGAGGGTCACCTCCGCGGGAAAGCGCAGGTGGTGCCGCCAGTGCACGATCTTCCGGCACGTCGTCATCGGCTCGTCGCTGTAGAACGGGGGATATCCCACCATCATCTCGTACATGATGGCCCCGACGCTCCACCAGTCGCACTCCAGCCCGTACCCTTTCTTGAGGAGCACCTCGGGCGCGATGTAATCCGGGGTGCCCACCTGTGAACAAAACACGACGTCAGTCTAATTGCCTATACGATAATTAAAAATAGACTCACCGTACTGTACGCCAGCCGCCTGCGGTTTTCGTGCCAGTGCCTCAGTTGCACCCTGCGGCGCTCCGGGTCCGCCACGTTCGCACCGTCCGCCTCTTCGTTCTCCGGTGTGGGGGTTCCGTCTTCTTCCGCAATCTCCGGAAGTGTATCCAGAAGTCTCTGGTCGACGGGCTTGCACAGACCGAAATCGCTCAGCTTCATGTGCCCGTCCTTGTCCAACAGGAGGTTATCGGGTTTGATGTCTCGGTGGATGAAGTTGGCGGAGTGGACAGTCTCCAGCGCCAGCACCGTCTGCGCGATGTAGAACCGGGTTTCATCCTCCGTCAAGGTATCCCGTCGCATCAGCAGCGTCATCATGTCACCGCCGGGTAAGTATTCCATCACCAGGTACAAAAACTCCTCATCCTGGAAACTGTAGTACAACTTGACGACCGCCTCGTCGTGCACCTCCGCGAGAAGGTTACGCTCAGCCTTGACGTGGTCCACCTGGCCGCGGCGGACCATCTCGGTCTTCTTGAGCTTCTTCATGGCGTAGATCTGCCCGTTGGATCGATCGCGCACGAGCCGGACCTCTCCGAACGCTCCCCGGCCGATGATTGTGAGCGGTTCAAAGTCTTCGGCGGTGAGCTTGGCGCGCTTCAGCCGTGTGTACTTGCGCTCCTGCTCGTCCAGCTCCTGCAGCAGCTCCTGCTTGGCCTCCACGGGTAGCTCCTCGTCCCCGGCGACCGCCGCGCGTCGCTCCATGCGCTGCTGTAAGGACCGCTGCTGGTTGCGGTAGAGGTTCTCGATGTACGCCTTGGCGGCATCCACGCGCTTCTGCGTCTCGGGGGTCGGGGGCTCGCCGCCGCCGCCGGGTGGTGGGGGTTTGGTGGCGCCGCCCATCTTACCGAGCCACCCGGTTCCACCCGGGCTGCTCATCTAGCCGGGCGTAGCGGACGTAGCGGTTTGTCCTCGTCCAAACGCGTGCTGCCAAAAGAGTATCCCGCGACGGGGGTGCCCTCGTCGATGACCGGACCCTTCGGTGGATGCCGCCGACTCCTTCGCGCGTACGATTCGCGTCTCGATGGACGGGAGATGGAAATAAGGTCGATGGACGCGCCGCTCGAACGTGCGTGAACGTCCCGCGTGCGTCGTTCGCTGTGTCCACCCCCCGGCGTCCCTTCGCGGACAAAAGGACCAGGGTGCCCGAGGAGTCACGGCACCCCTTTTTCAGTTTCTTGTTCGAATCTCCCCAGACAGACCGGGGCCGCGCCGGGTTGGTGGGGCGATGGATCCGGACGTGCTGGTGTCGCACCTGGACGACTTCCGCGATGTTCTCATCAAGATCAACGATGACGTGAGTGCCCTCGAACCCGATACGCGTCCCGTCACTCCCCGCGTCGACCGCGCACCGAATCAGGCACCCCCGCGTCTCAAAACTCTTCTCGGAGACCCCGCCCGATCCCTCGACGGGAAGACCGACGGGACACCCACCGCTCGGCGTCCCGTTCGGCCCCTCGCCCCGTCCCGCGTCTTTCCCGCACACCAAACACCCCCAAACATTCTCGAACCCCGACTTAACCCCTCAACCGCCCACGCCCAATACACAGCTGTCGCACGCGGAGTCCACGTTTGAACGCCTGAAACAGCTGGACGTGGAGGAGCAAGCCGCCTTCGTGGACGCGCACGCCCGCGGGCTCGACGCGACGATCGCCGCGATGTCCTCGTTACAGGACGACACATGCGCGCACTTCCGCGTGGGCCACGCGGACGCATCCGACGGCCTGAACGACACCGAACAGGCGCTGCAGAGGCAAGCCACCGAGGGCAGCATCGCGCTGCTGTCGCAGGAGAGCGACTTGCGCAGAATCCGCTCGGCGCTGGACGAACTTCGCGACTTCACACGGGTGGAGCTGAGGCACCAGCGTGAGGTGAGCGAGTGGACGACGCGGGCATCGCGGGACTTCCTCGAGGACCTGCGCGAGGATAAGAAGAAGGTGGCGGCGGAGACGGTGAACGCGGTTGGTCGACGGCACGCTGAGAGCAGGACGAAAAGGATGGAGCATCACGTAGGGACGTTTGGTGCGTTGAGTGCGTTCATCGAATCGTCCGCCGAGGAGCAAGGGCGGAAGACGCTGGAGCTGCACGAGGTGATCGACAGGACGGACAGGCGACTGGGTATCAGCCGGTGACGTCATGGAAGCACGGTGGGCATAGAATGTAGCACTAGGTAGTCGGCGCCAAAACCTTTGAAAACGCCCTTGGGAAAACGCACTCTCATCTGGCTGCGCCTTTAACCCAATAATTGCCCTCAGCCCCTGTTACACAGGTTGGAGCACACGTACGTGAGGAGGCGCGGATGGACTGTCGCGCGCGCGCATCGCTTCACGCGACCGCCTCGACGTCCGCGGCGCTCTCGACGCGACGGGGCAGGCTGGACGTGCGATGCATGGCCCGCAAGCCCACCCGGCTCTCGCAGAACAAAAAGAACGCAAAGCTCAAAGCCGGCGCCGAGAAGGCGCGGCGGACCAAGATGCGCCGGAAGTTTGACCAGGCTGCCGACTCCCCCGGCGAGCTCACGCCTCAGGAACGCGTGGACGCCGCGGGTCACGAGGCCAGGCGCTGGCTCGGGCAGCACTTCCTCATCGACCACTCCGTCATCCTCGACGCCCTCGAAGCGGCGGCGGTGGACTCGGACGACAGAATCTTGGAGATCGGCCCGGGCACCGGGAACCTCACCGTGGAGCTGGTCAAGGCCGGCGCCCAAATAACCGCGGTGGAGAAGGACCGAAACCTCGCGGATAAGCTCAAGGCACAGTACCCACCCGGCGACGACACCAACGTCACCGTGCACGAGGCTGACTTCCTCAAGTGGAACGTCGGTAAAGAATTCGAAGACGTCACCGCGAAAGTCGCGGCGCTCAACGAACGCGGCCCCGACGCTAACGGCAATTACCCCGGCGACGCCCACCGAGCCAAGGTGGTGGCCAACATCCCGTACAACATAACCACCGACATCCTCAAGACGCTGCTGCCGATGGGGGACACGTTCGGGGACATGGTGTTCATGTTCCAAGAAGAGGTGGCGCGGCGGCTGATTCGGACGGATTCTGGCGCCAGCGACTACCGCCCCATGTCAGTCCGCGTGCATTTCTACTCGACGCCGTATTACGTCAGGCCGGTCACCGCGGCGTGCTTCGACCCACCGCCGAACGTGGAGTCGTGCTTGGTGGGGTTCAGGCCCAAACCCCGGCGGGATCTTCCGGAGTTGCGGGGCACCGAGAAGCAATTCTTCACATTCGTCCAGGCGTGTTTCGCGCAGAAGCGTAAGATGCTGAAGAACAACTTACGCGCGGTGTGCGACGATGACACCGTCACGGATGCCCTGGCCATGTTGGGTCGGGACGAGAAGACGCGCGCGCAGCAGCTCACGATGGAGGAGTACGTCCGTCTGTTCAACTTTGTCCGGGAGCGAGCGCCCGCGTCCAGGGGTCCGCGTGTGGTCGACGGTGACGGATCGAAGGATTCAGACGCGGCGATTGAGAAGGAATCTAAGAGTGTCCGAGAGAAGCGCGCGCGGGTGGAGAGGGCGACGTCCAGGCTGGTGGCCCAGGCGGTGGGCCGTACCGTGGAGGACCCTAACGACGACGGCGGCGTCGTCGAGGTTTGATTCGATTCTCGTTTTAATTAATCGTAACCCGATACTTATTAGTCACACCCGCTCATCCACTCGCTCAATTCGCCCCCTTGAGCGCGGCGAGGCGCGCCTTCACCTCCGGGTCCATCTCGTCCGCGTCCTTGCCGGCCGCCTTCGCCGCCGCCTTCTTCTTCATCACCTTCGTCTGAATCTCCTCGGTGATTGGCGTGTTCCACCAGATGGGTCCGCCGTTCTGGCCGTCGCCGCTGGTGCACGAGATGCACCCGGTCTTCACGTTGGGCGTGAGCTGCGTTCATGGTGGGGTGGCTGGGTCAGTATTTGGGTGGTATTTGTGTATTTGAGTATGCGTTCGGGTGTGGGGTAGGACTCTCACCTGCTGCTGCGGCGCCCTGGACGCCATCGGCACTCGGCAGATGGACGCCGTGCCAAAGTTGGTGTCGCTTTTCTGTATGGAGAGGAGCGAGCACAGGTTCTCGTACCCGGGCTTGCGCCACTTGGAGATGAGATGCTGGTCCGCCACCTTCTCCCTGCACAGGTAATCGTAGAGCTCGTCGTTCATGACCTTGCGTTTGTACCGGAGGTCCCAGATGAAGCGATTCTTCTCCCAGTGTATGCGGTGGATGCGCCAGGTGAGCTCGTTCTTCCGTTTGCCCTCGTGCTCCTCGGTCACCGCGTCCTTCATCTGCTGCTCGAAGTCCTCGATGGACTCCTCGATGAGGTCCCAGCCCTCGGGCGGGCGCTTGCGCTTCAGCCTCCGCCTGAACGACATGGCGCGGTGCGTCGTCTCCTCCTCTGGCGCTGAATCGACTGGATCTAGAACCCTAGATGCGTACCGCGGCCTTTGTCCCCGGGTTTAGGGCGTGAACTCGGCGGACTCGAACCCGAGCGAGGTACCGTACGCGGGATACACGAGTCCTCGGGCGATGGGGGGTCTCGAGACGGTCGCGCGGTTCGTAGCCGCGTGCGAGGCGCTGTGAATGCGCGGCGGGTGCTGTCAATTGAAATATTGGAAGATTGAAGGGGAAACCAGACCCAACTCGCGAAGAAAAAGTTCAAATATTGGAGCCCACGGTCCAACAGGTGGACTCCACAGCGACCCGCGCCGGGCGACGGAGGGGAACCCGCGCGCGTGTCGGACCGAATATCGCGCGCCCCGATCGAACCCATCGACTCGGCGCGCGTGGGGCTCGTCGACAGGGCGGCGTGAGGATCCTTGGGCGTCCGTGGGATCGCGCGACAAGATGGCTCTTCAAATCGCAGCCCTGAACGACTTGACCCGGGGCGGTGGCCGGCACGGTTCCGCCGCCGCCCGGGCCGCCGCCAGGCGCACCACCGAGGCCGAGGAGTCCAGGCTCACGTCCAAGTACGAGCACGCGCTGCTGTTCATGCGCGACGGCGCGCTGGTCGACGCCGAGCGCGAGCTTCGCTCCATCTTGGACCACGACATGATGTCGGGACCGCCGAACCATCGCCCCCTCGAGGAGTACCCCGTGCCGGCTCCAAAGCCCCGCGGACGGGAGCTCGACGACACCGACACCGACGGCGACTCCGAGTACGAGTCCGAGGACGACACCCCGGAGATCACCCTCACGTCCACGATGACGCAGGTCAAGTTCCTGGCGCTGAAGAACCTCGGACGGCTCGTCGCCGAACGAGCGGAGAAACGAGAACAGCAGTTTTACTCCCATCTGCTAGACTCGTACGCGGAGGACAAGGAAATGAACCACTCCATCGCCCGTGACGAACTGACGGAGGACTACGCCCTCGCGCTGCGGTGCTACGCCGCCGCGGTGGAGATCGACGAGACGGACGCACAGCTGTGGAGGCGACTCGGGTCACTCGCCGCGGCCAACCGCCTGCCCCACGTGGCCAGGCACGCGCTGGAACGAGGCCTTATACTCGCGCCGAATCACCCGCTCATGCTCGAGGAACTCGCGGAGACGCTCGTGGCGGTCGGGGATCTGGACGCGTGCGCGCACGTCGCGGGGCTGCTGCTGCGCGTGGACCCGGGGCACCGCCGCGCGAAGAGGATGCGCGACGACCCGAGCGCGGTGGAGCCTTTGCCCAAATTTTCAATCGATTCTTCAGTCGACCCCGCGGATGTACCCGGTCCGTCCATGTCCATGGACGTCGCCATGCAGGGCGCCGATGGGCATGGAACCAACCCTGGGGAAGAGATCGAGCTGAGGGTGCCGGAGAAGAGCTGGGAGTCCGTCGCCAGGGTTCTCAACGCCGCGATGGGCGTCGCTCCGATTGGCGCCCAAGACGAAGATCGCGACGAGGACGCGGACTTGATGGACGTGGGCGTCCTGCGTCTGTGGAGGGACCGGGTGCCGGAGTTCAAGTCCACGTGGCCGGACATGAGCCTACGGTACAAGAACAGGGAACGTGACCCGACGACGTGGCAAGGTGTCCGGTTCGACGGCCCGGGCATGGGTAACAGCGACGACAGGCTCGTCAAGCTAGCCGTGTCCGGGCGCGGCGAGCAGAGCACGCTGACCGCGGCGAAGCTCGAGCCGGAGCTCGGCAAGCTGGACGCGCTGCGACACCTGGAAATTCGTAACTGCGCCCTCACCGAGGCGCCAGTGTCGATATCCAAGCTCACCTCGCTGACCTACCTGGACCTGGGCAAGAACCGGCTGACAAAATCGCCGGATGTCTCGAAGCTTGCCAACCTGCAGACGCTGGTCCTCAGCGACAACGACCTCGCCGAGCTCCCACAACTTCCGATCCCGCCCGACGACTCCGACGAGCTCACGTTACTGCGAACCGTGGAGATTTCCGGTAACCCGAGGCTCGTACGTGACATGACCCCGGCGACGGCGAGATACCTTTTTGAAGAACTTCGCAAACGAGGCGTCAAGGTGTTGATGGCGGAGGAGCATTTGGTTCGCGCCAGGCACGCGGTGGACGACGTGCAAGCCGCCGCCGTCGCCAACGCGCTCGCGGACGCGGACGATGCCATCGGGGACGTCCCCAAGGCGTCCTCGGCGCCGCCCGCGGGTCCAGCAGCCCTCCCGGGTACCGCGGTTGTCCGCGCGAATCAGCCCTCGGATGGCACGCCCTCGAACCAACCCATGGACACGGATGACAACACTCACGGCGCCGTGGACGCGACGGGGCCGTGTACTCCCGACCGCGGCGAGGACGGCGACGGCCTCGGATCCGACGACGACGACGATGGACGCGACGGGACGGACGCAACGCCGGTGGACGTCCTCGACGTGTTGGGCCGACGAGTTCGATTCGTCGTTCCCGCGACGGATTTCGACGATGAAAACGTTCATGAAATCGGCGCCAATTCGTCCCCAAGGTACACGCTAAGTACACCAAATGCACTGCGCTGGAAGGACGTGGAGGCGCCGACGGAGGCGGACTGGGCGCGCGTGTCGAGGGCGCACGCCGAGAAGGTACGTCTTCAAAGAGAGGAGCGCGAGCGACTGGACGCCGAGCGCGAGGCTGCGATCGAGGCTGCGAAGCAGGAGGGCGAGGCGCGCAGACTCGCCGAGGAGGCTACGCGAAAGGCACAGGCTGAGGAGGAGACACGGATTCGGTCCGAGGAGGAAGCGGCGCGCAAGGCTGAGGCTGAGGAGGAGGCGGAACGAGCTGAAAAAGAGGCTGCGACGAACGCGAAGAAGCCCAAGGTTGTGATCAAGTACGGGAAGGAGATCAAGCTCGAGCCCGCGCGGCGGTCACGGCGCCAAATCGAGGCTGAGGAACGCGAAGCCGCCGAGCAAATCGCCCGGGAGGAGGAGGAGAGGCTCGCCGCCGAAGCCGCGGTGGCTGCGCGAATCGCCGCGGAACAGAGCAAATGGGAGCCGATGTCGGACGTGTCCTCCACGCTCTCGTTTGTCGCCGTTGGTGACGATACATCGCTCGTGAACTCATCCGTCGCGAGCTGCCTCGCCATGGCCGCCGCCGCGCCCATGCGAAGCGTCCGAGAGAGCGAAGAAGACGCCGAGAGAGCCGCCGCGGAGAAGGCGGCGGCGGAGAAGGCTGAGAATGAGAAGGCCGCCGACGCCGCCGCCCCGGCGTGCGACCCGATGGACACGGGCGCCGTGTCCTCAGATGCGGAGGAACGGGACGAGGAAGAGGAGGCTGACGTGGCATCCTTTCTCGCGTCGGTGTCGTCGCGCAACAGCGGCGCCGCGGACGTCGCGTGGAGGTTATTGGCGCGAGTCACCGAACGATGGCGGCCGTCCTCCGAGGGCGCCATGGGCGACCTGGCGGGTACGACCGACTCCAAGGGTCCCAACAACGGCGTCAAGGGTCATAAAGACGCGGTGGGTCCTAACAAGGGAACAAAGGGCGGGAGCTTCGGTTTGAGGCACGCGCCGCGACCCGCGACGCTCCTTCGACTCGCCGACACCTTCGGCCCCGGCCCCGAGGGCGGCGACGGCGACGTCGACCGCAAGGTGCGCATGGCCCGAGTGCATCTCTGCCTGGCGGACGCAGCGACCCGCGCGTCGGTCGCGGCGGCTGCGGTGGCGCGCGCGCGGCTCGCCGCGCGCAGACGCCGCGTTCCCACCGGCGGCGCGCCCATCCTCTCCAAAGCGGCGGTGGCTGCGGCGACGGAGGCGACGGAGGGTCTGCCGCCGTCGCACTTTTTGGACGCGGCGAGGACGCATTTGTCTAAAGCTGTCGCGGCTGCGAGGGACGACGACGCGGTGTTCCTCGCGGAGTACCACTTCGTCGCGGGCGCGTTGGCCGCGACGGGCACCGGCGGGTCCATCACGCTAGCCGAGGAACACCTTCAGGCTGCGATGGACTGCGCCCGCGCGGCTGAGGAATCGGGCGCGTACGCCAAGGACACCAGCGGACACGAGAGGCTCACCGTCGCAAACATATTCGCCGCGCTCGCCGACGCGCGGCTGCACACGGTCGTGGACAAGGCGGACGAGGAGCTCGCCGCGGGTAACACCGGCGAGCTGCTCGCAACGCTCGCGCCGTTGCTGCTCGAGACGCCGTCGCTGAACGAAGCCGCCGCCGACGAGACCGCTCAGACGGCGGGAGCCAACGACGGTCAGCAGATGGTCGCCCTGACCTCCGCGCAACGATCCGAGGCGCTCGGGGTCCTCGCAGAGGCTGCCAAGTCCGAAGCCGTCAAGGCGCTCAAGGCGGTGAATAAACCCGACGCCATCTCCAAGGCTGACCGAGCGCTCGCCGCGGAGGTTCGAGCGAGAGGCGCGCTCTTCTACGCCGCGGCTAATTATTTAACCCCCGAGTCGTTGGTCAGCGGCGACGTGGAACGCGACCCGTTCGCGATCGCACGCGCGCTGCCGGAGTTCATCGCGTGCCTTCGCGGCGCGGTGGAGCTCAGGGGCCCCGGTGCGCTCGCGCCCGAGGGCGGCGTGGGTTTTAACCGGCGCGAATCGATCGACGGGTTGGAGGGGGAAGCGGCGTCGCGGCGGACGGAGGCTCGACAAGCCGTGGCGTCCTTCGCGCCCGTCTTTGCCAAGATGATTGCGGCGTACTACGCTAAAAAGGCGACGCACCCGCCGGGCGAGGTTCCCAAGAAGCGTCGCAAGGCGCAGGAGCAGGTTGAGCGCGAGAACGCGCAGGCGGCCATCGCCGAGATGTGCGCCGACGGCCTCGCGCTCATCCAGCAGCTCACGTCTCCCGAGGACGACGTCGAGGACATCGACACCTCGATGGACACCGTCATGGACACCGACGATGATGCTGGACTCACCGTGTGCCGCGCCGTGCCTTGTCCCAAGTTCGAGGGTGCCCCGGACCCGGTCGCGGTGCTCGAGCTGCACGAGCGGCTGCACGAGACTCTGGCGGACTGCAGGTGCTGCTGCGGGCCCGACGGGCAAGGCGCTTTTCTACGGGGAGCGCTGCCCCGACTCACCGCCGCGCGCAGGCCGGTCGCCGCCGAAGCCGCCAGGCTCAAGGCGATCGACGACGAGGCCGAGACCGCGGAGAAGGCGGCCCGGGAGAAGGCTTTAGAGGAGGCGCGCGTGGAGGCTGAGGCGAAGAAGGCTGAGCAAAAAGCCGCGAGGGAAGCGGAGCGAACCGCCAAGAAGGCTACCTCGCGTGACGATAAAACATCCGAGGACGGCACAGCTGTGTCGGCACCCTCGGCACCCTCGGCGTCCGACGACGACGCTCCGCCAGTCGAGGTTGAGATGGAGGAGGCGACGCTGGAGGAGCTCGCGAAGATGTCCGCCGCCGCGGGGGGTACGTGGAAAAATGCACAGATGGCGGAAAAAACCGGCGGTCGCGGGGGTCGGGGCGGGCGAGGCCGCGGCCGCGGCCGAGGTCGAGGCCGAGGCCGCGGGCGCGGTCGGGGCAAAGCTCAGGCTGCCGATGAGAAGGATGCCGAGAAGGATGCAGGGAACGAGTCGGACGATACGGCGCCGGAGACTACTACCCATACGGAGCCGCTCACGCTCGGCCCGGGTTTCGTTCACTACTCGGGCGAAGTGTACGTGCACTCGTCTCAGCGGCCGGGCGCGGTGCACTTCGACCTCACCTTCCAGCTGTACGGCCCGGATAAGTTGCACCGCCCGTTCCGGGACTGCGACCCGACGGGCAAGTACAGAAAAGGCGTGGACCAATTTTTATTGCGATCCAAGATTGCGGTGAAACGGTACCTCGAACGCGAGGGCGACCGCGAGAACCTCACGGACGAAGAGTTTGAACGACGGTGGAGCGCCGCGCTCGCTGAATCCAAAACCTACGCCGAGGCCAAGGCGAAGGAGGAGGCGGCCGCCAAGGCTGTCGCCGACGCGGAGTTTGACGCAGCGTATGCCAAACAGGCTGCATCACCCGGAAAACTCGTCGCGCCCGACGCCAAGGTTCCCAAGGGATACGCGGTTGTCTCCCTGGGCGGAACTACCTCGACGCCGAATTCATTCGATGAACCCAAAAACAAACCCCCGAGCCGACGCGAGCAGGTGGAGGCTATCTTAGAGCGCTTCGACGCCACCATCGCGCAGTGCTGCTACTGCCTCTACGGCGTTGAACTGTGCGACAAAGATAAGCTCCCCCGGCGGTGCAGGGACGAGGGCGGCGCCGTCGCCACGGTTTCATCCCTGGATTCCAGGGAGGATTGCGCCGAGCTGTGGGCGTACGTGCAGCCCTACGCGGAGGCTGTGCACGACAAACCAGGGTTCGCGTCCGTCCTACGAGCCATCAGGCGGGCCTTCCCGCCTCAAAATGCGGCGCCTATGGGCGGGGACCCGGTGGACGCGTACCTCGCGTCCATGCCCGAGTTCAGAGACGGGTCCGATGGGACGTCCGCGTTTGACTCTCGGTTGGACGACGGCGTGAGCAGGGGCGCCGCGAGCAGGGACGTGGAGCGCGCGCTCGCGAGAACGGCGGTGACGCGCGCCGCCCCCGCGCCCGAGAAGGAACCCGGGACGGACGACGAGGACGAAGGGGACATACACACCGGCGCGAACGAAGGGAACGAGGAACCCGCCGGGAACGACGCGGAGGTCCAAGTCGCGACCGACGACGCCGCCACCGGCGCCT
>Ga0209425_10004305_pt1 | contig 14557 bp, 15 predicted proteins | sample COG_05_FD_184749 | JGI IMG/M metagenome (GOLD analysis project Ga0209425, IMG submission 184749) | Pelagic Microbial community sample from North Sea - COGITO 998_met_05 (SPAdes) (version 2) | ecosystem: Environmental > Aquatic > Marine > Neritic zone/Coastal water | place: Helgoland, sampling... | reverse complement strand
ATTGATGGTGAATTTGAAGATATAGAAGATGAAAATGACAGAAAACTTTAAAATATTAGCTCAATTTGTAAAAGATATTTCTAGTGAAACGCCAGATGTACAAAGTTATATCTTTGTTAAAGAAAATATTTCGAAATACCAATTAAATATAGACATTAACTCAAAACCTTTAAAAAATAAAATGATTGAAGTTAATACAACTTTAAAATTTGAAGACAAAGAATCGAATGAAAAAAAGTCTTATTTTGAAATAGTCTATGCATCAATCATCAAGGTTGATGAAGAAATAAAAGATAAAAAAGATCTAGAAAAAATCATACTGTGTGATCTTCAAAATAAAATTTATCCTAATTTGGAAAAAACATTTTTAAACTTATTACACAATTCTGGATTTCCAGAAGTAAGTCTTGAAAAAAAAATAGATTTTACAAAATTATACAAGCAAAGAGCTAATTAAAATAATTTTTCTTTAAATTACTTTTTAAATATTGTTTATGTAGCCTAAGTTCTTCATCAGTAGGTTTAATAACTTTTTTATAATATTGATTTGTGTCACTTGGATTTATTATTATTTTCTCATTATCTTCGGTTTGAAAGTTTAAAGTTGGCTCTTTTTGGTCTAAGAGATTGATATAAATTTTAGCTAATAAATCGCAATCAATTAGTGCTGTATGCTGTGTTCTTTGAGAATTATCTACTCTATATCTTTTACATAGAGCATCAAGACTTGTGGGTGATCCTGGAAACTTGTCTCTAGCCAGTATAAGTGTATCAACAACGTTTACTCTGTTTAATTTTTTCTTACCTAATAAAATAAGCTCATTATCTAAATGTGATAAATCAAATTCAGCATTATGAATAACCAATCTTTTATTTTCTATAAAATTAAGAAAATCATCCACAACTTCAGAAAATTTTTTTTGTTTTGATAAAAATTCATCCGTGTACCCATGAACTTCTAAAGCTTTTTCAGAAACTTTTCTTTCAGGATTTAAATAACAATGAAACCTATTCTTAGTTGGCACAAGGTCTTCAAGTTCGATACAGCCTATTTCAACAATTCTATGCCCATCTTTAACAAATAAGCCTGTTGTTTCTGTATCTAATATTACTTCCTTCATTTATAAGATTTCATTTAATATTATTTTTATATCTCTTTTTATAGACGCATTGGTAAAATTGTTTTTAATAACAAAGTTAGATTTTTTCTTTTTATAGTCAAGTGGCAATTGTATATTTTTAAATTTAGTTAATAGTTTCAGATTAAAGTTTTTTCTATTTCGTAACTTTTTTAAAATATCAGATTTCTTAGACTGAACAAATACCAAAATATCATTTTTATTATCTATTTTATTTTCTAATAAAAGGGGAATGTCTAAGATTACAATTTTCTTATTTTTATTTTTGCTTAGAAATATATTCAGTTTTTTTTTTATTTCTAAGTGGACAATTTTTACAATTTTTTTGAGATTGGTTTTATTGGACAAAATTGCATCCAAGACTTCATTTTTATTTATAGGAAAGGAATAAATATGTTTTGGTAAAACACTCTTTAACTTTTTGAAAATTTTTCTATCTTTATTATATAATTTACTCACTTCAAGATCTGCATTAAATACGGGATATTTGAAATTCCTAGCTACATGACTTTTACCAGATCCTATGTCTCCTAAAATTCCAATTCTAATCATTTTCCAATATTTGCAGAACTTTTTTATTAATTGGTGGCACTAGGCCAGTGGACACATTGTGATCTATTGTCCATAATCTAAAAGCTTCTTGAGCTTGATAAGCAAACATCATTTTACCATTCTCAATCTGATGGCCGCGTTTTTCAGCCTCCAAAAGAAAATTTGTTTTTTTAGGATTATAAATAACATCATAAAAAAACTTCCCTAATCCTATTTGATCATAATTTATTGGTATTTTATCGTCTTTTTTAAGACCTAGGCTTGTAGTATTTACAATCATATCAAAATTTTTAGTATCTCCCCAATCCACAAGCTCTAATTGAGGAAATGATTTTTTTAAATTTTCCGCTTTTTCTTTGGTTCTATTGCTCAGCATAATTTTAGAAGGCTCCATTTCTTCTAAAGCATAAATAATTGAAGGCGTAACTCCTCCTGCTCCTAGAATAAAAATTTTTTTTCCTTTTATGTTATATTTAATGTGCTCTAAGGAATATTTAAATCCTAGAATATCTGTATTTCTACCTACTATTTTATTTGAACCTGTTACTTTATTTTTTTCTCTATAAATTGTATTAATTGATTGAGTTTTTTCTGGAATCTGCACCTTGTCTAAAAAGGGTATTACTGATTTTTTAAATGGCACGGTAACATTAATGCCATCTATTTTACCATTTCGCATTTCTGATATTATTCCCCCTATATCACTTTCTTTGATCTGTTTTTTTTCATAAACAGCTTTGATATTATTTTCCTTAAACCAATAATTATGCAATCTGGGTGACAACGAGTGATCAATTGGATTTCCTATAACTAAATATTTTTTCATTTATAATTATTTAGGTACTCCTTAATTTTTTTAACTGGTAAACCCATTATGGTATTTTCATCTCCATCTATTTTGGAAAATAACAACCTACCCTCACCCTCAATTTGATAAACATTGTAAGCGTATAATGCTTCATCACTTATCTTGGCCAGGTAACTTACGAGCTCATCTTCACTCATTTGTTTCATGGTTAACGATGCTTTATCAGTGTAGTTCCATATCATTGAGCCATTTTGAGATATACAAACTGAACTTATCAAATAATGTGTTTGTCCGTTTAAATTACGAAGTATTTCTAGCGCCTCTTTTCTATTGGTTGGTTTTGAAATTATTTTTCCGTTAAGGTCTATAACACTATCAGCCCCTAACACCAAATTGTCATTATTTTTTTGGCTTATCTTATTTGCCTTAAGTTCTGCTAAATTTTTAGAAATAATTTCTGGTGTTGCGTTTTCTTTTAACAAACTATCCTTAATACTATCCTCATCAACATTTGAAGGTTCTGCAATGCATTTGATTTGATTTTCCTCTAAAATTTTTTTTCTAACTCCGCTTTTTGAAGCAAGTATTATTTCTTTAACCATTGTTTTTATATATTTCGTGTATTTTGATAATCGAAGCTGCCACTTCTTCTACTGATTTTCTCGTAACGTCAATTGTTGGCCATCTATATTTTAAAAAGGTTTTTTTTGCATTTTCAACTTCTTCTTTAATTTTATTAATATTTGTATAACTAGTATTTTCTCTTTCCTTTAGAGTCATCATTCTATTTTTTCTAATATCAACTAACCTTTCTGCTTCCGTTGTAAGTCCTACAACACAGGCCATTTTGGGATTTTTTTTTAGACTCTCTGGTATTGAATTTTCATTAACCAGGGGTATGTTTGATGTTTTAAGGCCCTTGTTGGCAAGATAAATTGATGTTGGTGTTTTACTTGTTCTGCTTACACCCAACAATATCAAGTCTGATTTTTCTATTTCTTCAATTAAGTTTCCATCATCATGATTCATTGTAAATTGAATAGCTTCAATCCTTTCATAATACTCTTCATTCATTGCATGTTGTCCACTTGGAACATGTGATGCTTTTTGATTTAATAGTTTTGAAAAACTAAGAATTAAATTTCCCAGAACTCCAAAGCAGGGAATTTTTTTTTCATCACTTTTATCTGCTAAAAATTTTGCAAGAGAACTATCAACAATAGTATATAAAATTATTGAATTTTCTTTTTTTTTTGCCTCCTCTATTATCTTAACAACCTGATTTTCAGTGCGTGTAAAAAAATATGACTTAACGTCATATTTAATATTTGTAAATTGAGCTTTAATTGCTAGAAAAACCCTATCTAAAGTTTCACCTGTAGAATCAGAAATAAGGTATATTTGATATGTATTACTCATGAATAAAATGTTGATAAATAAGTATTATCTTTATCATTTTTTAAAATTGTTCTGGTTTTTATTTTTCATTGTAAAACCTGGTTTTTATGAACATTAATAAACAGAAGAAGCATCGTTATACATTTTGTGTAATAATATTAAATAAAGACTGAATTTAAAGAATATAATACACTTTTCTTAAATATTACTTGTTAATAATTTATGTATAAAATATGTAGAATTTTTAATTACCATTATTCACATACTATATAACTAATACTATAATTAAATATTTACTTATTATTATGACACCTATTCAAGAAACTATAATAAATAAAAAAACAACTAATGCGCCAATTTGGTTAATGAGGCAAGCAGGAAGATATCTTCCAGAGTTTAGAGAAATTAGAAAATTAAATCCGAATTTTATTGATTTGTGTTTAAATGAAAATTTATCATCAGAAATTACATTACAGCCTTTGAAAAGATTTGAATTAGATGCTGCGATAATTTTTTCTGATATTTTAATGTTACCATATGGTTTAAATCAAAAAATAGAATTTAAAAAAGATTTTGGTCCACAATTAGGCCCCTTGAATTTGGATCAAGTATCTAAAGTAGATGAAATAGATTTTATAGAAAAATTATACCCAGTTTATAAATCAATAGAAAAAGTAAGTAAAAATAATTTAATAAATAATAAAAACTTAATCGGATTTGTTGGGGCACCTTGGACATTATTGGTTTATATGATTAATAAACATTCACCAAAAAAAGAATTAATAAAAGATTTTTTTAAAGATAAGTTTTTAATAAATAGAAGTTTAATTATATTAGAAAAGTTTTTAAAGTTACATATTGAACAACAAATTAAAAGTGGTGCCACTGTAATTCAAATTTTTGATAGTTGGGCTGGATTGCTTGAAAAAAAAAACCTACCAAATTATGTTTATATTCCAACCCTAAATTTAGTAGACTATGTGAAATCATTAAAAGTACCAGTTATTTGTTTTCCAAGAGGAATAAAAGATTATAAAAATTATTGTGATATTGTTAAACCCGATGCTGTTAATATTGATTATGATGTAAACCCAATATCTATTAGCAAAGAAATTAATATACCCGTTCAAGGGGGACTTGATCCAAAGGTATTATTAACCGATAAAGAAAACTTAAAAAAAGAAGCAAAAAAATACCTAGATATATTTAAAGATCACCCATACATCTTTAATTTAGGCCATGGCGTATTGCCCCAAACAGATCTCAATATGGTGGATTATTTGGTGAAGATGGTAAAAGATTATTAAATGAAAAAAGCAATTATTTTATTTAATCTTGGAGGTCCAGATAAATTAGAAAATGTTGAACCTTTTTTATTCAATTTATTTAATGATCCAGCGATTTTAAATCTACCAACCTTTTTAAGGTATCCACTAGCAAAGCTAATCTCAAATCGAAGAGCACCCGTCGCCAAAAAAATTTATGCTGAACTAGGTGGATCATCACCCATATTAAAATTAACCAAAGAACAGTCTGATGCTCTAGAAATAAAACTAAATCAAACGCAAGAAAGGGATGAATATAAATGTTTCATTATAATGAGATGCTGGAATCCAAGAGCTAAAGATGTAATTAAAAATGTACAATTGTATGGCCCAGACGAAGTTGTTTTAATGCCCTTGTATCCCCAATATTCTGCAGCAACATCGGGGTCTTCAATTAAAGAATGGAAAGACGTCTGTAAAAAAAATAACTACCATGTTAAAACAAGCACAATATGTTGCTATCCAACAGACCAGAATTTTATTAACGCTCATACAAAAGAGATAATAAAAAAAATTAAAGATCTTAAAAACTTTAAATTAATATTTTCTGCTCACGGCCTACCAGAAAAAAATATTAAAAGAGGAGACCCTTATCAATGGCAAGTGGAACAATCAGTTAAAAAAATAGTTAAGAGTTTAAATAATGATAACCTTGATTGGATATTGAGCTATCAAAGTCGAGTTGGTCCACTTAAATGGATAGGACCATCTACAGAAACCACAATTATTGAAAATTCCAAGATTGGTAAGCATATCGTTTTGGTCCCTATTGCGTTTGTTTCCGAACACTCAGAAACTCTCGTTGAGCTTGATATAGAATATAAAGAAATAGCAGATGCCAATGGATGTAAAAATTACACAAGAGTTCCAGCACTTGGAATTAATGAGGATTTTATTAAAGCAATGTCAGAATTAATAACTAAAAAAGATGAATATAAGATTAATGAGAATCTTTATCCACCAAAAATACAGTGTCCATCTAATTTTAAAAAATGTCCTTGTTTAAATTATGAATAGTTATTTATTATTTAAGAGCCTGCATTTAATAGCAGTAATCTCCTGGATGGCAGGACTTTTATATTTACCCAGGATTTTCGTATACCATGTAGAAAATTTTAAAGACAAAAACACTTCTTCAATATTTAAAACAATGGAAAGAAAATTATATTTTTACATTATGACACCAGCAATGATTTTAACTTGGGTGTTTGGATTAATTTTAATTTCTTCTTTAGGTTTTGAAGTTCTTTCTACAGCTTGGATTAAACTAAAATTATTGTTAGTGATTTTGTTAACTTTATATCATTTTTATTTATCCAAACTTCTTAGTGATTTTAATTTGGATCAAAATACTAAATCTTCTAAGTTTTTTAGAATAATTAACGAAGTACCAACAATATTGCTTATTTTGATTGTTTTTGTGGTTATTTTTAAACCTATCTAGACTTGAAATTTTTTAAAGAGTATATATATTTATATTATCTTACAAATCTTAATAACCCCCCTTTAAATGAATATACAAGAACTTAAATTAAAATCATCAGAACAGCTAATTACTCAAGCAGAAGAATTGGGGATTGAAAATGCTAGTACGCTCAGAAAACAAGAAATATTATTTGCTATATTAAAAAAAGTTGCTGAGAAAGAAGAAATAACTGGAGCAGGAGTTTTACAATTATTACAAGATGGATTTGGTTTTTTAAGAGCAATGGAGTCAAATTATTTGCCAGGTCCAGATGATATTTATGTAAGTCCAAGTCAAATAAGAAAATTTGGATTAAGAACAGGTGATACTGTCGAAGGTCCTGTTAGAGCTCCGAAAGATGGAGAAAGATATTTTGCATTGTTACAAGTAAGTAAAATAAATTTTGAAGAACCTGAAAAAGCACGACATAAAATTGCTTTTGACAACTTAACTCCTCTATATCCAGACAAGCAAATGGTAATGGAGATTGAGACAACTAAAATTGAAAAAAAACCAGACTTAACTCCAAGACTAATAGATCTTGTGAGTCCGATTGGAAAAGGTCAAAGATCAATAATTATTTCACCACCTAAAGCTGGTAAAACAATGATCTTACAGAGTATTGCAAACTCAATCGCCAAAAATTATCCAGACAGTTATTTGATGGTTTTATTAATTGATGAAAGACCAGAAGAAGTAACTGATATGCAGCGAACAGTTAAAGGAGAAGTAATCAGTTCTACTTTTGATGAACCTGCATCACGACACGTTGCAGTTGCTGAAATGGTAATTGAAAAAGCAAAAAGACTAACAGAACATAAAAAAGATGTTGTTATATTATTAGATTCCATCACGAGATTAGGAAGAGCATACAACGCTGTAATACCAAGTTCAGGAAAAGTATTAACAGGTGGGGTTGACGCTAACGCCCTTCAAAGACCAAAAAGGTTTTTTGGTGCTGCAAGAAATATTGAAGAAGGAGGATCGTTAACAATTGTCTCAACCGCATTAATAGACACTGGAAGCAGAATGGATGAAGTTATCTTTGAAGAATTTAAAGGGACAGGAAATAGCGAGACAGTTCTTGATAGAAAAATTGCAGAAAAAAGAATTTATCCAGCCATAGATATAACAAAATCTGGGACAAGAAGAGAAGAGCTTTTATTCAATAAAGACGACCTTTCAAAAATGAATGTCCTTAGAAGAATAATTGGTCCAATGGGTACGATGGATGCTATTGAGTTTATAAATTCAAAACTTAAAGAAACCAAAAGTAATGCTGATTTTTTTAACTCGATGAACAAACCAGCCTAACTTCATTTTTACCATCCCTTCATTTTAAGTTTTACAGAACCATTAAATTGAAGCTATAATATTATCATGACAATTTATGCTTTATCTACAGGACCGGGCACATCTGGAGTTGCAATTGTTAGAGTATCTGGCGAAGAAACAAAAAAAATAATTAAATTGCTGACCAATAAGCCATTGCCCCCTCCAAGAGTTGCCACCCTCAGAAAAATCAACAAAATCAACACTTCTGAACTAATAGATGAAGGTATTTTATTGTGGTTTCCTGGGCCTGAGAGCTATACAGGTGAAGATATGGCAGAATTCCATATACATGGAAGCAAGGCCGTTATTGAAGCTCTGCATCTCTCTATTTCATCAATCGAAAACTGCAGTATGGCAGGACCTGGTGAGTTTACAAAACTTGCTTTTCAAAATGGAAAAATAAATTTACTCAAAGCAGAAAGTATTGCTGATTTAATTTCTGCAGAGACAGAAATCCAAAGACAGCAAGCAATTAGAATCATGAACGGAAAGTCTGCTGATCGATTTAATTATCTAAGAGAAAAACTTTTAAAAACTCTATCACACATTGAGGCTAAAATAGATTTTCCAGAAGAGGATTTACCAAATGATATTTTAAAAGATATTAAAAAAAGTTCTGATGATGTTTTAAAAAATATTGAAAAAATATTAGATGATCAAAAAATTGGAGAGAGGATTAGAGAAGGTTTTAAGATTGCAATTATTGGGCCTACTAACGCGGGTAAATCTAGTCTCCTAAATCATTTATCCAATAGAGATGCTGCTATTGTCTCAGAGACCGCAGGAACCACAAGAGATGTAATAGAAGCTCATCTTAATATCGATGGTTATCCAGTAATAGTTTCTGATACTGCTGGAATAAGAAATTCTAAAAATGAAATTGAAAAAAAAGGCATTAAATTGTCATTAAGTAGAGCAGAAGAGGCAGATTTAAAGCTGGTAGTGGTTGATGATAAAAACCTTGATTTAACTGATGTTTTGAAGAGTTTATTAGACGAAAATGCAATCTTAGTCGTAAATAAATCAGAACTTTTAGATGGAAATATTAATCCTGAAATTAAAAAAATTAACCATGTATTAATCTCTATTAAAGAAAACTTAAATATTGACGAACTTATCTTAAAAATAAAAGATAATTTAAAAAAAAAATTTATCACAAGTGATGATATTTTAATTACTAGAGAGCGTCACAGACAACATCTTAAACAATGTCTAGATCATCTTAAAAATTTTGATAAAAAAAATAAAGCTGAAGATTTTGATAAAGCTGCTGAGGACCTCCGTTTAGCAACAAGACACCTAGGAATGATAGTTGGAAAGGTTGATGTTGAAGAAATTTTAGGAAGTATTTTTAATGATTTTTGTATCGGAAAATGATTAATAATGTTTTTAAAGCTCTTTTTTCTTAAATAAGCTATTGTTATCAACAATTTTTTATTTTACATTAAATGGTTGTTTTACGGGAATTTTTGACCCATTTTGGACTCTTATTGTTGATAACAATAGCTTATTTAAGCTATTTGCAACTTCTTTTTTGATCTATTTAGAATTAAGTAAATGTTTTAATAATTTTTATTATTTCTTACTCTCAGCTTGTAAAATATTTGATCGGCTATAAATTTAAGTTATGAAAAATGATTTATCATTTGATGTAGTAGTTATAGGTGGCGGTCATGCCGGTTGTGAAGCCGCTGCAGCTTCCGCACGTTTAGGTGTGAACACTGCACTATTCACTCACAAAATAGAAACAATAGGTGAGATGTCATGTAACCCAGCAATAGGTGGTTTAGGTAAAGGCCATTTAGTAAGAGAGATAGATGCTCTTGATGGGGTTATGGGTGAGGTGGCAGATAAATCAGGAATACAATTTAGACTTCTTAATAGAAGTCGAGGCCCTGCTGTTAGAGGACCTAGAACTCAATCTGATAGATTTTTATATCGTAAGTATATGCAAGAAAAACTGTTAAATTATTGTAATTTAAGCGTTTTTTCAGACCCTGTTATTAAATTTATATTTAATAAAAACACAATAAATGGTTTTCAGACTAAAGAAGGTAAAAAAGTATTGTGTACTAAGTTAATACTCACAACTGGCACTTTTTTAAATGGTTTAATACATATAGGTGATGATAGAAAACCGGCAGGAAGATATGATGAAAAACCATCCACTGGATTAAGTGAACAATTAAAAAAATATGATTTTAAAATTGGCAGATTAAAAACAGGAACCCCTCCTCGACTTGATTCGAGAACGATTAATTATAAAAATTTAGAAGAACAATTCGCAGATGATGACCCCTATTTTTTTTCTTTTTTAACAAAAAAAAATTTTAACAAACAGGTTTCATGCCGGATGACTTACACCAATGACAAAGTTCATAAAATTATTAAAAAAAATTTATCCAAGAGTGCCATGTACTCAGGAAGTATAAAAGGTGTTGGACCCAGATATTGTCCTTCTATCGAAGATAAGATTGTAAAATTTGCCAGCAAAGATCGGCATCAGATATTTTTAGAGCCAGAAGGCCTAAATGACCACACTATATACCCAAACGGTATATCAACATCCCTTCCAGCCATGGTACAACAAGAAATATGCAACAATATCAGTGGCTTAGAAGAAGTTAAAATGATAAGACCTGGATATGCAATAGAATATGATTATATTGACCCAAGAGAACTATTTTTAACTCTTGAGACTAAGAAAATTAATAATTTATATCTTGCAGGTCAGATCAATGGAACTACAGGATACGAAGAAGCGGCAGCCCAAGGACTTATTGCCGGTATTAACGCTGCTTTATCATTTAAAAAATTGGAGCCATTCATACTAGATAGGTCTGATGCTTATATCGGTGTAATGATAGATGACCTTGTTACAAAAGGTGTTTCTGAACCTTATAGAATGTTTACTTCAAGAGCTGAATATAGATTAAGCCTAAGGGCAGATAACGCAGATCAAAGATTAACGCCAAAAGGTATTTCTATAAATTTAATTGGTAATCTAAGAAAAGACCTATACGAAGATAAAAACAGTAAGATTGGAATTATTTTAAATAAAATGATAAAATCGAGCATATCTCCATCAAAAGCAGAGGATTTTGGAATTAAAATCGCTAAGGATGGTGTTTTAAGATCTTCAAACGAACTATTAACTCAAAAAGGTGTTGATATGAAGAAAATTAGAGAAATATGGCCAGACATACCTTTTTTCCATAAAGAAATAGATGAACAAATAGAAATTAGTGCTCATTATAAAGGTTATTTAAAGAAGCAGAAAGCAGATATATTGGCCTTTAAAAGAGATGAAAACTTATTAATACCAGATAAAACTGACTACGATATTCTTTCAGGTCTCTCAAATGAGGTTAAAGCTAAATTTAAGGAAATTAGACCCAAAACGATGGGTCAAGCCTTGAGAATCGATGGAATTACCCCTGCAGCAGTATATATTTTGTTGTCACACGTCAAAAGAAAGTCTATTAAGCATATAGCTTAATGGAACAAGAAATTATAAATTCTTACTCAAAACTAAATAGCTTAAATGTTTCACGTGAAACATTTTTAGACTTTGAAAACTATATATCAATGATATTAGAAAAAAATAAAGAAATTAACCTAATTAGCCAGAAAACAGCAGAAAAACACATTATTTATGACCGTCATATTGTAGATTCAGCACAAGTCATTGATTTTATTGATTTAAATTACAATACAACCACAGATTTAGGATCGGGTAGTGGAATGCCTGGAATAATCGCAGCAATAATCTTAAAAAATTTAAAAAAAGATGTGAAAGTTCAGTTATATGAAAAAAGTTACCATAAAAGCCATTTTTTGATGGAAGTTTCAAGAAAGCTAAAACTAAAAACAGAAATATTTCAAAAAAATATTTTTGAAATAAAAAAAATAGAAACTGGAACCATAATGTCTAGAGCATTTAAACCAATGCCAATAGTCTTGGATTTAGTTTATGAAAATTTTTTAAGCTATAAAAATTTAATTTTATTTATGGGGAAAAATGGAAAAAAAGTTTTTGAAAATTCTTTAGAGAAGTGGGATTTAGAATATACAGAAAAAAAAAGTTTAACCAGCGAAGATTCATTTTTGTTAAATATAAAGAATATAAAAAAAAAAATTAAAAAAAATTAAATGCAAATTATATCTGTCATAAATCAAAAGGGTGGGGTAGGAAAAACAACAACTGTGATAAATTTAGCAGCAGGTTTATCACAACAAAATAAAAAAATCTTAGTTATAGACCTAGATCCTCAAGGGAATGCTACAACGGGTCTTGGATTATCTAATATGGAAGACTCTAGTGATACAATTTATGGTGTTTTGAATGGCTCAAAAGAAATAAAAGATGTAATAAAAAAAACACAGTTTAAAAATCTAGATCTAATTATCTCAAATGTTGATTTGTCTGGATTGGAGGTTGAAACTGCTGGTGATAGTGAGAGAGCTTTTTTGCTCAAGCTTAAATTAACCGCGTTTTTAAATAATTCTGGAGGAACTTATGATTATATTTTGATTGATTGCCCTCCATCATTGAGCCTTCTAACTGTCATGGCTCTCGTGAGCTCGCACTCTCTTCTAGTTCCTCTACAGACAGAATTTTTTGCTCTCGAGGGCTTAACACAGTTAATGAAAACAATTGAAAGGATTAAAGTTAGTTTAAATCCAGATTTAAATATAAGAGGAATACTTTTAACTATGTATGATAAAAGAAACAAACTTTCCTCTCAAGTTGAGAAAGAGGCTAGAGATTATTTTTATGAAAAAGTTTATGCTACAGTAATTCCAAGAAATGTTAGATTATCAGAGGCACCATCTCATGGTATGCCAGTTTTAATTTATGATAAATCTTGCCCAGGAAGCAAATCTTATTTTAGTTTTACTGATGAATTCATTAATCAAGAAACTACTATTGGGAGCGCTGCATAATGGATTCAAACAAAATTAAAAAAGGTTTAGGCCGTGGTTTATCATCTTTAATCGGCGAAACAAAGTTTGAATCTAATAGAAATCAATTAGCTATTAGCGAGTTACTTCCTAGCAAGTATCAACCAAGAAAAATTTTTGATGAGGATAATTTAAAAGATCTTACAAACTCAATTATAGAGAGAGGTATTTTACAGCCTATTATAGTAAGAAAATCTAATAATGAAAAATCCAAATTTGAAATAATAGCAGGAGAGAGAAGGTGGCTGGCCGCACAAAGAGCAGGCTTACATAATGTGCCGGTTGTTGTCACAGAAGCAGATGATTTAAAGTCATTAGAATTTGCGATTGTTGAAAATGTTCAAAGACATGATTTAAATCCACTAGAGGAAGCACAGGGATATAAACGTTTAATAGACGAATTTTCTTATGATCAAGGAAAGGTCTCTAAATTTATAGGAAAAAGCAGAAGTCATATAACAAATTCTTTGAGACTTCTTTCACTTCCAAATGAAATTATAAAATTAGTTGAAACTCAAAAATTAACTGCAGGACATGCTAAAATTTTAGTTGGTTTAGAGAATGCTGTTTTTGTAGCTAATAAAATCATTGAAAAAAAACTTTCAGTTAGACAAGCTGAGAAATTTGTAAAAGTTTTTAAAAAAAAAAGATCTTTTAAGTCATCAAAGGATGCAAATTTACGTGAGCTTGAAAATTTAATTATAGAAAAAATTGGATTAAATATTTCAATTAATAATAAAAAAAATAATAAAGGTTCTTTAGTAATTGAATATAAGGATCTAGATCAATTAAATAAAATTATTGAAATTATAAAGTCTAATTACTAGCTATTGTTACTTGCTCTATAATAAAATCAGATAGTATATTAATTGAACTATTGTTATTTTTTTTGATTAGAAGCTCTGTTTTATTTATTTTATATAGTAGTTTTTCTGTATTATTATAAGACCAACTTTTAACTTGTTGTTTTACAATTTCTTTGTCCTTCCAAAAGATAGGTGGTTTAAATGTAGAGAAAATATTATCAATATTTTTATTATTTTTATTTTCTTGCACTAGTTTTAAGAGCCTTTTAGATTTTATTAAAAAAGATCTTATAATTAAAATACAATCTTCTACCGAATATTTATTTTCATTTAAAATTCTAATCGTTTTTTTCTTATTTTTAGCTAAACAATTATCGACCAATTCAGAAACTGAGTAATTTTCAGCTAAATTTGTAAGCTTAAGTATATCTTCAGAATTAACCTTATTTTTATTTTTACTAAAACTTTTTATTTTCTCGAGCTCATTTATCAAATTCTGTCTATCCCCCTGACACCTTTGAACAATTAAATTAATAGACTCTTGTGAAACTTGAATTTTACTGTCTCTAAAAAATTTATTTGTTATCCCTGATAAAGTTTCATTGTTATCATCATAAAAAGGAACACAAACTGTCTTTTTGTTTTTTTCAAACAAAGATCTTACTTTAGATTTTTTTTCAAGAATTCCTGCGTTTAAAATTAATGTTAAATCTTCAACCTTTTTTTCTATTATTTCATCTACAATATCTTTAATTTTATCTGTT